>FWWL01003367.1_pt1 | contig 29480 bp, 30 predicted proteins | sample 2228331 | NCBI WGS metagenome assembly FWWL01 (sample SAMEA103939775, study PRJEB20133) | metagenome
TACGGTATGCACGATTTCCAGCACCGTTTTTTCTGCGGGCATTAACTCTAGAAACTCACTGTTTAGCATGACATTATCCACACTGATAAACGCCAGTTGCTGCCCGAGCAGCCAGCTTTCATGCATTTCATCGATCGTGGTAGAGAGAATTTTTGCACAGGTCTGGATATCCTCTTTAACCGGCGTATGACTATCAGTAGCCTCATTTTTGAAGAAAAATTCGTAGCCAATAATTTCTTGCTGACTGTTAACAATCGGCTGACGGCCAATAAAACTGTGTTGTGACGTGGACATGGCTACCTTCCTGATGAGCACCGGTATCAGTATAAGGGAAATTGATTATTTTTTTATTGTAAAAAGGCCTCGAATCACCAGGCTTTTTAAATAAACAATAAAGTTGAGTCGTAATGCTCTTCTAAGTTGTTGATTTACAGCCCCGCTTACACTCGACAAAAAAATAAAGTTAAGTCGTAACTAATCAATACTTGTTAATTTACAAAATTATTATGAATAATATAGTTGAGTCGTGTAAATTTATAACGTAAACAATTATGTTTTCTGATTGTAATTTATGAATTTGAATATGTTGAGTTCAGATTTATTAATTAGTACATACCCTAATACATGGAATTATTTTTACAGTCTTTTCAAAGAAACGGTTAATTCGAACCATCATTACCGTAGGTCGTTACGAAATCCTAGCCCGCACTTTTTAAATTACCATGTTAGTTATATAATTTTATTACTGGGGATAAAGCAGCCTCCCCATTTCAAGACGACTTTCGTCCAAGGTCTGCTCAAATCTTGGGAAATACCCCACGAAATGAGAGCTTATGGACGAAACAAAAAAACACTTATCTTCCCAAACATCTACTATCTCTGCAAAAGAAGCTTTTCTTTATTGGCTAAAGCTAGGCTTTATTAGCTTTGGTGGCCCAGCAGGACAAATCGCAATCATGCATCACGATTTGGTAGAGAAAAAACGATGGATATCTGAAAACCGTTTTTTGCACGCTCTAAACTTCTGCATGCTTTTGCCTGGTCCTGAAGCGCAGCAATTAGCTACCTATATTGGCTGGCTGATGCACCGCACTTGGGGTGGGGTTGTCGCTGGAGTATTGTTTGTACTCCCATCGTTTTTTATTTTGGTAGGTCTGGCATGGGTTTACATGGCATATGGCAGTCTGCCCGCGGTCGCTGGCATCTTATATGGAATCAAACCAGCAGTTGTTGCGATTGTGTTGTTTGCAGCATATCGGATAGGTTCTCGAACACTAAAAAACAAAGTACTTTGGGCCATCTCGACACTAGCTTTCATTGCAATTTTTTTACTTAAGTTGCCTTTCCCTGTAATAGTTTTGATAGCTGGCATGATTGGTCACATAGGAGGCAGAAAAACTCCTCAATATTTCAAAATAGGTGGAAGTCATGGTACAGCTGATAAGCATTACGGTCAGGCACTGATAGACGATGACACGCCTCCTCCTGCGCATGCCTTGTTCACTTGGGGTAAATTAGGACGCATTGCAAGCGTAGGATTAGTTTCATGGTTAGGAACAATGTTTCTGCTAGTTATTTTGTTTGGTTGGAATGCCACACTAACTCAAATGGGTTGGTTTTTTACTAAAGCTGCATTAATGACATTTGGCGGGGCTTATGCTGTCTTACCATATGTATTCCAAGGTGCGGTAGAGCACTATCAATGGCTGAACCCCATGCAGATGATTGATGGTCTAGCCTTAGGTGAAACCACTCCAGGCCCGCTCATCATGGTGGTCACCTTCGTTGGTTTCGTTGGCGGCTGGATGACTCAGGCTTTAGGAGTGGATTCGATTTTTACTTCCGCATTAGTCGCCGCCGCGGTGGTCACTTTTTTCACATTCCTGCCAAGCTTCATCTTTATTTTTATGGGTGCGCCATTTATCGAAACAACCCATGGCAACCTTAAGTTCACAGCACCACTCAGTGCAATTACAGCTGCGGTGGTGGGGGTCATACTGAATTTAGCATTATTTTTTGCTTATCATGTATTTTGGAATGAGGGATTAAATAAGAGCTTAGATTGGTTCGCACTAGGATTGGCCTTACTTGCTGCTATAGCACTTTTCCGATTCAAACTGAATGTCATCCCTGTGATTCTAGCCAGTGGATTTTTAGGAATGCTTTTTAAATTGACTATGTGAATGAGCATTGAAGTACTACGTACGATTATTTATCATAGGCTCAGGCAAAACAATTAATGTGTGCCTGTGAGTCAGTTATAAATTGTTTCTTCAACTTGTTACACATCAATAATTAAAAGGAGTTGTGTTATGAAGGGAGTTCTGACTGTAGTTGCTTTAATTTTTGCTGTTAGCTCAAGTCCTGCTAGTGCCCATTCAGGAGGAACAGATAAGAATGGTTGCCACCATGACCGACAGGCTGGTACTTATCACTGTCACTAACTTAGTTGATTCTTGAGGCACAAAATGGCCACATTTAAAATTCAAGTACCGAAACCACCCAAGCCACCTAAACCGCCAGATCGCATGCAAAATATGCAAACCATGCGCCCAATGGGGAAAACAAAATGGGTAAAAGCTCATTGGCGTTGGAACTATGGTACCCATAAGTGGGAGTGGGTATTGGGCCACTGGAGTAAATAAGCTTTAAGTAACAAAAAAACAGCCTACATGAGTGTAGGCTGTTCAACTTTATTGTTAGATCGTCTAGTTTTTACGCCATCAACTAGCAGTATTTATTCAATGCGTATGATCTTCTGGATGAGATGTCGCCTTTTTTTTACCCTCTGCATCACAGCGAATTTTTAATTCTTTCACCTCTGGGTAGGAAGCATCATTTGTGTAATTGTGCTTATCAGCTAATTGGGCGCAGGTCGTTGGGATTGCTTTTTCATCATCACCATCGTGTTTACCTGGATGTGCCTGAACGGTGATGCTTGCCAAGAATGTGCATGCTGCAATCGCAGTTGTGAGTAAACGATTATTCATAATAAATCTCCTATCGACTATATTTACCGATGAAATCATCGGTCGTTGAATGAGGACAAGTAGCCCTCGTTGAATCCACAACAGATGCTATGGAAAACTTTCTAATTACATAACGCGCTGCATGTCTGAGTACTGTCCACGCGCCTGCACAAAGATGGTGACATTGGCTTGACTGCGATTACGCCAGAACCAGCCATGATGACCATCAAAAGCAGCTTCAATCGTGCCTGTATTGGCAGACGCATTCCGTCCCTTTTCGTAACTGACAAACTGATCTTTCACTAGGCCTTCACCGTGCGTGTCGTAATTCACCACGCCACCTTCCGCTGTCCAATGAAACTCGGCTTGCTCACCAGACTTCATGGTGAGTTTGACTTCCGCCCCATCACCTGGCTTCAAAGTGACCTGCATGGTGTCTCGCCAATCCGTGCTTACTACCTTCTGTTTACTAGCTTCAGAATCTGGAGTTAAGACTGCCAATGCTGCTTTATCCTTTGCAGCATCAATGACAGCCTCTTTTGCAAGCTGATCTTTGATTTGTCCCATTTCAGTTAAGCCCAGGACTTGTCCAATCCCCGTGGGGTCAATGGCATACTCGGCGGGTAAAACGATAGTCACAAGGATGGCGATAGCCAGTCCAAGTGCAATAAACGTTGACTTGATCAGTTGCCTTGATGTTGGTTGATGAGGTACTGAAGATGATTGTGAACGTGTGTGACTTTTACTCATGTGTAACTCTCCAAATTTTTTAGTTTTTAAGCTACGGCGTAGCCTGTTAGCTGATAGCCAATCAATATGAAACCGGCGCTCATCAAAGCGACGTTGGCGCGATAGGCATTTTGTAGAAAGCTTTTTGTTTGACGCCAGTAGGCCATCAGAATCAAGATGGTTCCCAACGCTACTAGCTGACCGATCTCAACACCAACATTGAAGGCAAGCAAATTTGGGATCAGCCCATCAGAGGCAATGTTGTACTCAATGATTTTGGTTGAGAGACCTAAGCCATGCCAGAAGCCAAATATCAAAGTGGCTATTTTTGTGTTGGGTTGAAACCCTAGCCATTGCCTCAAAGCACCTATGTTGTCCAAAGCTTTGTAGACAACGGAAAGGCCAATGATGGCATCTACCACAAAGCTGTTGAACCCAACGTTAAAGTAAACGCCAAGTAGCATCGTGGTTGAGTGCCCTAATGCAAACAAACTGACATACAGGGCAATGTCTTTCATTCGGTATAGGAAAAAAATCACCCCCAGCAAAAACAGGATGTGGTCATATCCTGTTGCCATGTGCTTGGCCCCCAGGTACATGAAAGGAATGATCTGAATGCCACTGATTTCCTGGATGTATCCCTTGTCACCTTCCGCGACTGCATGCGCCCAAACATCGTTTAAGCTCAACATCAGCAATAACGATATGGCTATGAAATAGAGCGCAGGCTTTAGCCAGCTCTGTTTGTTTACATTGCTAAGTAATAAATCGTGAATCTTGAATTCCATAGTTTTAAGGCTTTCTTTTAAAGGCTGTTAGGCATTGGGCCAGCGGGTATGCAGGTCATCGATAATGAATTCATGTTTATGAATTCCTTCGAAGGTCATTTCCGTCAAATGCGGCGAATCAATTGGCAAATCGTCGTGGTCGTGTTCAATCTCGCCTTCTTGCCCGTCCCAAAGATTGGTGCCTAACGCTAGAGCAAAACATGCAACGCCACTTAAAACGCCAAAGGTCATGATCATTCCAGCAGTTGAACCCAACCAACCAGCTAATGGGTAAGCAATCAACCAACAAGCATGGGAAAAGGCAAACTGTGCAGCAAACAATGCAGGTCTATCTTCGCTATGCGCTGAACGTTTGAGTAATCGACCAGACGGCGTTTGTAAAAGTGAATAACCCACACCAGCGATAAACCATAAGGCCAATAGCATGTTGTAATTAGTGAGAAATGTTCCGAAGAATAAGAACCCCACCAAAATGATTGCACCCGTCAGCATGACTGAGCGATCTGATTTGTTATCCAATACCATGGGCAACAACAATGCAGACAACATGGAGCCACCACCGAAAGCTGCTAAGGCCCAAGCCGTGGCATGTTGAGTGAGTTCAAACTTGCCTTGAACAAGCACGACCGTATTCACGATGACCATAGCACTGGCGCAAGCTGCCACCAGGTTTAGCGCCAACAGGCCTCGCAGCCTTGGTGTCGCTAAATAGATCTTCATGCCACGGGTAGTCCGGTCATAAATTCCCCGTGCTGGAACCGGAGCTGCCTTAGGCAAAACAACCGATACGACCAAAAACGCAGAAGCTATGAATCCGATTGTCGTTCCAATAAACATGCCCTGGACGCTAACAATTGTGAGGAGTGCAGCCGCAAGCATGGGGCTGACAACGCTCTCCAAATCATAGGCAAGCCTTGAAAGGGATAAGGCACGCGTATAGTCTTCTTCATCTGGAAGTACATCGGGGATGGTTGCCTGGAATGTAGGCGTGAATGCAGCTGAGGCTGATTGCAATATAAAAATCAGCACATAGATCTGCCAGATTTCCGTGACGAATGGCAGTGTTAATGCCACAGCCGCCCGAACCAAATCTAAGGCTACCAATAAACTCCTGCGAGGAAAGAGATTGGCAAATGCGGTGGCAATAGGTGCTACTCCGATGTAGGCCACCATCTTAATTGCGAGTGCAGTCCCAAGTATTTGCCCCGCATTGCCACCGGCGAGATTAAATGCCAGCAGTCCTAGAGCTACGGTTGCAAGCCCAGTACCAACTAAGGCAACAACTTGCGCCAAGAAAAGATGCCTGTAAGTGCGATTAGCAAGAATCTTCAACATAGGTTCAGCTCCTTCTATTCAGTAACAGGGTGGTTAATGCAGGAAGTACGAACAGGGTTAATGCAGTCGCAGTAATCAATCCACCAATCACAACAGTTGCTAGAGGCTTCTGAACTTCAGCACCTGTTCCGGTCGCTATTGCCATCGGAATGAATCCCAAAATGGCTACCAGCGCTGTCATCAGCACAGGTCTGACGCGTTCCATCGCACCTTCTGTGATTGACTGATCTGGTGACATCCCAGCGTCCAGACGTTTTTTAATTGCACTTACTAAGACCAGACCATTCAAGACTGCCACTCCAGAAACCGCGATAAAACCCACGGCTGCCGAAATTGAGAAGGGGATATCTCTAAGGCCTAGTGCAAATACCCCACCTGCCATGGCGAGTGGAACCGCAGTCATGACAATCGCGGATAAGCCAGCATGTCCAATCGCCAAGTAAATAGCAGCAGCGATCAGTAGCAGGCAAATTGGCACGATCAAAGTCAGGCGCTCAGTCGCTTCTTGAAGATTCTGGAACTGCCCACCCCACTCAATCCAGGAACCGCTAGGCAATTTCACTTCTTGGGCTATCCGCTCTTTTGCTTCAGCTACAAAACTACCCAAGTCTCGACCTTCGACGTTAGCCTCGATATAGATACGACGTTTGCCATTGTCGCGGCTGACCTCATTTAAACCATCGCTGAAGTTGAAATCCACCAACTGACGTAGCGGTACGCTTTCTTGGCTATCAGGAAGTTTCACTGGCAATGCGCCCAGTGCATCCATGTCATTCCTAAGCTCACCAGGCAATCGGATCACTACATCAAATCGCTTGTCACCTTCGAACACTTGCCCTGAAGGAAGTCCCGCTAATGCAGCTGATACCGTGTTTGCAACCTCTTTGAGCGTCAGGCCGTATCTTGCGATTGCGACCTTATCAAAAGTGATATCAAACGTTGGAAAGCCGCTGGTCTGCGCTACCCGGGTATCGATAGCGCCAGGTGTTCGGCGTAAAACAGCTGAGATTTGCTTGGCTGTTAAGGCAAGCTGTTCGACATTCTCACCATAAAGCTTGACTGCAACATCACTACGCACGCCACCGATCAACTCGTTAAAACGCATTTCAATTGGCTGCGTCACATCGTAGTTATTGCCAACAATCGGCTTAGTGACTTTACGAATGCGGTCTATCACTTGCTGTTTAGTCGTTACACCTTCAGGCCATTCAGCCTTAGGCTTCAGCAGGATGTAGTTGTCGGATGCATTGGGTGGCATAGGGTCCGCTGCCAAACTTGCAGTACCTGCCTTGGAATACACTGTTTTCACCTCTGGCAATGTCAACACGGCTCGCTCAATGGGTAAGTCCAATGCAGCAGACTGATCAATCGATGTGGAAGCAATACGCACAGAAGACAGGTTCAGGTTTTGCTCATCCAAGGTCGGCATAAACTCACTGCCAACAGTTCGGAAGACAAACCCTGCCAAAACGAGAATGCCAACTGAAACAACAAGACAAATACCTGGTCTTGAAATCACGCTGTGTAATAGTGGCTCATACACATTCTTAGCAGTGGCAATAATGCGGGTTTCTTTTTCTTCAAAGTTGCCTTTAAGCAGCAAAGCCACCATGGCAGGCACGAATGTGAGTGACAGAACGAATGCGGAAGCTAGAGCCAGCATCAGCGTAATCACCATTGGTGAAAACATCTTGCCCTCAACGCCTTGGAAAGTCAGGCATGGCAGGAAAACGAGAAAGATGACCGCTTGACCATACACAGTAGGTCTAACCATTTCCTTGGATGAAGCAATGACTTCATCTAAGCGCTCACTCAGCTCTAACCGGCGACCCTCATGCTTTTGTCGTTCAGCCAGTCGTCGCAAAGCGTTCTCGACGATAATCACTGCACCATCGATGATTAATCCGAAATCCAATGCGCCTAAGCTCATCAGGTTGCCAGAGATATTGAGCGAGTTCATCCCAATCGCACTGAACAAGAATGACAATGGAATGACTAACGCTGCAATCAAGGCAGCACGCCAGTTACCGAGTAGTGCAAACAAAACGACGACAACCAGTAGTGCGCCTTCTACCAAGTTTTTAGAAACGGTCTTAATAGTGGCAATCACCAGCTGTGACCTATCCAATGCAGGATTAATCACCACTCCTGGCGGCAGTGTCTGGCTGATGATTTTTAGTTTGTCACCCACAGCACCTGCTACGGTTCTACTGTTTGCACCGACTAACATCAAAGCACTACCAACTACGGCTTCGTTGCCGTTTCTACTTGCAGCTCCGGTCCTTAAATCACCGCCAATACTGACATTTGCGACCTGACCGACAGTGATAGGTACTCCACTTCTGGTAGCGACAACCGCACGACTTATCTCGTCAGTCCCTTTGATACGTCCATCAGCACGTACTAGATACGACTCTCCAGAACGGCGAATGTAGTTACCGCTTACCGAGATATTGTTGTCTTCTAATGCCTGTCCCAGTTGCAATAGTGAAAGCCCGTAGACAGCAAGCTTTGTAAGATCTGGCTCAACCACATATTGCTTTACGTATCCGCCAAGGCTATCAACATCTGCTACGCCAGCCGTTGTGCGTAACTGTGGACGAATGACCCAATCCTGAACAGTACGCAAATAGGAAAGCTGTGCTACGCGATCCGGCAGAATCTGTCCTTCATCCGTTAAGAAGCTGCCATCGGTTTGCCAGCCTGGCTTGCCATCCACTTTGGGCGCGTTCTTGCCGTTAGGAAATTCAAACTCCACACTGTAGTGAAATACTTCTCCAAGCCCAGTGGATACCGGCCCCATAATGGGTTCGGCACCATTAGGTAAGTTTGCTCTGGCAAGTGAGAGTCTTTCCGCTACTTGCTGGCGCATGAAGTACAGGTTTGCACTCTCTTTGAAAATGACGGTGACCTGGCTAAATCCATTACGAGAGAATGAACGGAAATTCTCCACACCATTCAAACCGGCAATAGCGGTCTCGATTGGATAAGTCACCCGTTTTTCAACCTCAACGGGTGTCAAGGTCGGGACAACGGTATTGATCTGGACTTGTTTGTTGGTAATGTCTGGTGTGACATCAATTGGCAGGAGATTAAGCTGCCATGCACCAACACCAGCCATGATGGTCGTGAAGAACAAGATCATCCAGCGGAAATGAACCGCAAAGGAAAGTATGCTATTCATTAGTCTTCCTCCGGTGCATTTTTGATCATTTCGGCTTTGATTAAGAAAGCGCTTTTAGTCGCTACCTCCACGCCTGATTCAATGCCTGAAGCCAATTGCGCAGTGCCATTGCTACGCTTACTGACGACAACCGGCTGTGGTTTGAATCCAGCCTTAGTCCGAACGAATACCACATCTTGGCCTTCGATATTTTGAATAGCATCTTCCGGCACAACTAAACTGGAAGTAGTGGTTTTGCTGCTATGAAGTCTGACTTGAACGCCTTCACCCAACACCAGCGATGAATTTTCACCCTCAATCGTCAATATGGCAGTGGCAACCTGATTTCCTCCACTGACCGCCGGAGTCACTGACCTTACTTTGGCAGGAGTTTCATTGCCATTGCGACCAATAATCGTGGCAGAGTCACCTGCTTGGATTTTAGGAACATCACTAGCAGTAATGAATGACTCAACCTGTATTTGACTTTCACTTGCAACCTGGAAAAGCTCAGAGTTAGGCTGGACAAATGCGCCAACAATCGCAGTTTCATCAGTGATCTTTCCACTAAGTGGGCTGACAACCAGAATGGAGTGGCCATCTGGCGCTACACGTGATGCCTTCGCAATTTCTCTGGCTCTGGATGCCTCAGCTTCAGCTACAGCCAATGCTGTCTGAACTGCTTCCATATCTTGGCGAGGAGTAACACCTTTCTCAAACAAAGCCGACTCCCGTGCAAATATTTTTTTTGCCAGTTCCAACTTCTTGTCAGCAGTGATTCTGTCTGAAGTCATTCGAGTGGCTTCAATGCTGTCTACAATCGCAATGGTTTCACCTGCTTTAACCGAATCGCCTAAACGTTTTTTGATTTGAAGTAATGTGCCTGCTGCTTTAGCAATCACAGTGGCTTCACCGCCGGGTATTGGCTTTACCAATGCTGGAGCACGTATCTCACTCTCAACGCTGCCTGGGGTCACAGGCTCTACTTTGATTCCAGACGACTTGATGAATGCATCTTCAATTTCAATCTCGGTTTCTAGTGCAGAGGGTGCCTTTGTTTTTTCTTTTATTATCTGGATGCTCGCTGCTGGGGTCGGATTTCTCCATTGTGATATCTGATAGCCAATGACCAGAAAGATAATGGCCGTCAGTGCCAGCCACAACACACCAAAGTTGGATTTATTAGTATTCATCATTTGAATTCTCCGAAAGCAATACGGCCTTCAGCCGCTGCTAGACTCGCCAATGCATTCACCAGTGAGTAACTGGTCTCTATCGTCATGAGCTTTGCGTCAGTTAAAGATTTACGGGTGAGGAGGAGTTCGATCAGCGAAGTTTTACCAGCCTCATAGCCAATTTTGGCTAGTTGGTATGCTTGTTCTGCGGCTTGCTCACTCTGCTTGGCAGCGATCATTCTTCTGTCTGATGCATTGACCTGTGCTATCGCCGTTCTTTGTTTAGCACCTGCTTCAAGAGTGACAGCATTTAAACGAGCTTCAGCAGCTAAAGCACGCTCCTGTGCGGCAGAGATTCCCCCCCGATTCTGATCAAAAATCGGGATGTCAGAGCTTATTCCGATCACAAAAGTATTTTCACTAACACCTTGAAAGTGACGGATACCTGCGCTCACTCCGATATCTGGTATCCAGCGCTTTTGCTCCACTCTCACTTGAGCGTTGTAGGCATCTCGCTCTGCTTGGGCGCGAATAATGGCAGGTGATTTATTCAAATCACCTTTGCTTGTTTGAAAGTGTTGCAGTGCTTGCGTGGTTAGACTTGCCGACAGTCCTGAATAGGTTGTCGATGCGCCTGAAAGAGAAGAAAGACTTTCAAATGCTGCGACTTGATTGGCCTCAGCCACCTCTACTAATGCCTCTGCGGAAGAGAAATTGGCCTGCGCTTGTGATAAACGCAATTGTGCTTCTCGGCCAGCATCAACTAGAGCTTTTGCGGCTCTGAGATCATCCGAGGCTCTTGCCAGGTTTTCTTTTGCTACATTGACCCGCTCAGTCATAGCTTCGGCTGCGGCATAAGCCGAAGCCAGTTCTGCTGAGTACATGACTTGTGTTTGTAAGTCGCGTGCCTCTGCAACTATCAGGTCTTTATTCCGGGCCTCGATCCTGGCAGCACGTTTTCCACCCACTTCAAATGGCTGTGTCACCATCAAGGTATGTTGAACGTAATCTGCACGGGTATTGAGGTTTTCCGTAAGCCCGCTTATTGATGGATTTCGGTAAACTTTGGCCTGTTGGATGTCTGCATTTGCCGCACGAACATTGGCACCTTGCTCAAGCAAGATAGGTGCTTGCGTGAGTGCTTGGTTTAAAAGCTCAGAAAATGGCGGAGCGTCTTCAGCGCGAACACTTGCTGATGCAAACAGTAATGAAAATATTAATGCGTAATAGAAGCCGTACCATAGGCGGCACAGCGACTTTATAAGATAGAACATAAATTAGCCCCTGCATGTTTAAGAAACTTACAAGCAGAATGCGTAGGCGGAGCTATGCCCGCCTAGCACTCAAAGGGCTAGGTACGGAGGTTTTATGGGCGGTGATGCGGGTGGACTGAGATAGCCCACTGAATGGAAAGAAGGCGCTGCATCTGTAGGCACAACAAGTGCCAACACAGCTTTTTCAGTTGGTAATGTGGTTGATGAGTTAACACCGTGTTCAAAATCCACTAAGTGCATCATCGATTGATCAGAGTTATCTTCATGTGCATCACCTTCATCATCGTGATGGTGAGCCACATGATCAATATGCTCAGTCATGTGCGTGAAGGTTTTTTCTTGTGTACTTTGAGTATCCAACAAATGTGCAAACTCCGCATCCGCTGCAATAAGCGGTTGCAAAGGCAACATCCAGATTACTAAAAGTAGAATAAACCTACGCATAAATATATTTTACAGTGGTTTTATAAGTGAAGAGAAGAAAAATTTTCCAATGCTACTCTGTAATTTAAAACTTACTATCACTTACTTTATCGGCAATATTCAAATGATCTTGAATAGTGTACGAAAGCTTAAACCAAAATCAGCTTTTAACTAAATAAAGACACTGTAGATTATCTCAATGAGAAGTCGCAGTAAGGGTATATAAATTATTAGTCGGCTTTAAATAACTGCAATTTAGACGCAAGCTTTATTGCTCTAAAGATTGCCTTTCCTGTTTCGATATCTTCATGCCTCGGGCTTATAAGCTTTGGAAATCTTTCAATATAAGTCGAAGGCTCAAGCTCAGCTTCAATTCTATTGCTCCAATGACCATTATTATCTACTAGCCCATCAAGAATTTTTTGAATAGCTGATTCTATTTCGATCATTGGCATTTGTTTTTTGAATGTAACAGTCAAAAGAGATAATGCGTACCCCCCTGAATGATCAACATCTAGAATACATATTGTAGGACTATTATTAGTCTCCACCATACCGATAGCAGCTAATCTGGGAGCACGCCCATTAGTTGAAAATGATTTACCTGGTTTCAACCGGCAATATGATAATGAAAACCTTCTATCGGGCACCAATGCGGCCATACTCTCTACAACGTCAGCCACACATGCTAAATCACCGATATCCGCCTCTATTTCGGGAGTTAATAAACTAAACTCGGCAGGTGGCAATTCAGCAAACCCTGATACATCTCCAGCAGAAATATTAATAATCTTTTTGACAGGGTGTGATTTGGCTGTTGTGCCTGAACTGATTTTCTCTTTATTTTCAGCCTCTCGGATATCGATATTGAATTGGCGTTCAATTTTGATTCGGTTTTCAAAACTCACACGCTTTAACCCATTATGTAGAATCTGTGGATTCAAATTTGCAGTACTTCCTAACCCATTTGCATCTAGCTTGTGCTCGTATTCAAACTTCGCTAATTCACCATCTGGATCGGTATCCATATTCCCAGTCACGTCAATATCTATATTTTTAGGACTGCCCATTTTGATTGTCTGCTTCATGGAAGGATGCGTAAAAATGAGTTTCTTGCAGGGTTGCACTTTGCCGCTCATCAACATAACTTCCAGGACAAGGACTTGATTGCAGTATCGGACCACACGAAACTCACATTTAGAATTCTTGATTGAAGGTGGAATGAATGAGAGGTAATTCTGGCCGTAGCTCATTGAAAAAATACTATCCCACGACTTCCTAGCTTCAGTGTCCACAGCCAACCATGAGAATTCTTCAGCGAACTTATTAGAGATGGCTTTTAAAGGCATATCTTCAGTGAAGTCTATTTGAAGCTCATCGTAAAAATCCGGTTTGACCGCCCTAAAGAGGGTCATCAATCCTGCATCACGCATCATGGCATTTGCCAGTGTCCTGTTGTGTGCGAATAGATATCGTATTAGTTCTGTGGTTGGAATTAGAATCTCAAGACCACCGGCTTTATATTTGAATAGTCGTTGCGTACCTGTAGTCTGGTTACCAAACGAATACAGTGACTCAGGAATGTCAGCTGAAGTGATTTCCTCATAATCAGCAAGATCAGACAATATACATGTCATGGGCTCGCCCCTATGAGAGAGTCTTAGTAATCTGCCCTCATGATAATGCTGCCCCAGCGTCAATATCGGAAGCATTCCAATAGGCTGGTAACACATATGGAATTTTCCAGTTTCAACACCGCGCAATACAGGCCTCAGGAAGCATGAAGACTCTTCATTTAGCTGTGTACCAACAATCCAGTAAAGCTCCTGAATTTCACTACTGACATTGAATTGATTAATCACTGTATCCCGCATACGAATAATCCTATTCAATGCAGATATTTGATTAATTTGGGTTGAGCAACTTTGAATGCATCGTATCTGATACCTGCGTGCCTAGTCACAGTAGCTGGTGTAATGGATCTAAATGAACCTTTGAGTTCTTTGATTGCCCAGATGAGTTTTCTGAGTCGAAATTCAGAATGATTTTCGATGTTTGATTTAAGGTATTGAGTGGTCAACGGTAGCTTAGCTTTACGCCGACCAATCCATCCAGTGCGTCCTAGACCTCGTTCGATTGCTGATAGCGTCAACTTAACGGGCGGCGTGATTTTACGAAGTCGCCTGACTTCCGTTTGCACTGACTTTTTTAAATTGATATCAATCGTTTTCCAATCAAGTTTACCGTTGATATATTCACGTGCCTTCGTGACTTTCGGCGGTTTTATTTTTGGAGTCTTAAGCAGAACGGTTTTAACATTGCTCACCTTCCAGGGATGTTGGATTCCTAATTGTGTCGCCAGCTTGATGACTGTTTTAGGATCAATGCTAAGCCTTCGGGCAATATCACGAAGGCCTATGCCCTTGGATACGAAATCGCGTAATGCAGTATTTAGTAGCGGTCCGAATGCAAAGAATCGCCTCGGCCCGGCTTTTCCCCTGGCTGGATCTAACCATCGGGTATAGGTGTATCCACAATTACACTCGAAAACAGCAACTTGGTGTCCATGATTATTGTGAATGCGATAGTCATTGATTGTGGATTGACTGAAATGTTCGGCCAGAGGATTCAAACATTCCCACGGTCCAGATCCAAACGGTAGCTGCAATGGTTGATGAGCTAAAAACTCTTCAAGTAATAAATGATGGATAGGATGAAATGCATGCCGATGTTTTCTGGTAATCCCAGATAACCAACTTAAGCCTGTCAGCTGACTAAAATCAGGGACTGAATTAAAAATGCCCCCATAAAACACTGACACTGCATCATGCAATTTTCTCCGCTTAACCTTACCCTGAAAATTGGCGAAGCCTGTGTTCTCTAGCTGCCGACGATAATGTGTAGTCCAGGCTCCATGAGTTTTATAAATCCTATTGTCTTTAAGCAACAATGCACTTCTTTTGGCAATGGAAACCAGCCTTTTCATATCCACTTCAGTAATATCAGAACCGATTAATCTGGCTTCTGGTTTTACAACGCAGCACAATTCATCTGCTGCATGAAATGCATGCCTAGAAAGAAGTTTGATATCAATCGTACTCTTATAGAGTGTGGTTTGATGTGTTCGACATACGACAACGGAAGGTAACTGAAACTCTCGCTTCCAATACATCTCACCATAGCTCCTCAACATGTCGCTATTACAATCCGGGCAAAATCGTAATCGTGTGACACGCGGCACCCTAAATGCTGCCATCCCGAGTTTTAGATACCAGTCCTTCACTTTACCTTTCGACACAGATGCGATAGCTTGCTTAGCCATCCCCGGTGTCGCAAAAGCAACTAGGTAATTAAATGCTGTGCGATGAAATAACAGATACTTTGCAGAGAACTCTTTGACCGAAGGGATTAAAGCAGCCAGGTTATTGAGTCCAAATGGCAAATCGAATGATGGTATAGCGTGCCTTCTTCCAAGTATTTCCACATTCACCAATGCGTTCGGTGGCAAGCCGGTATGCCTGCTATTACGTGCTAACACGCTATACAACAGCTCATCAGGATATGGTGTTGGAAAATAAGCCAGCATTATGCAAACGACTCCACAAGTGGATCTCTGATGACGCCACCGGCCAAGAGATTTTCGTAAATGGGCTTATCGCCATCTCTTACTGATATCGCCCTTAAATCATCTTCTGCAAAATCACTGACAACCAGTTTCAATTTTTTAGGCGCTGGTTTGTTTGGTTTGATCGTAGGTGCATTTAACGATTGCACTATGATCGCCATAAGTTGTAATACATCGGAGGATGGGTTTTCAGATATCGCTTTGTTGACCATTGCTGAAGCAACATCTTCAGCAATGTGCATGGACTTCAAAGACTGGATAAGTTGTAGGCTAACATCATCTTGATTGTTATGAAGTGGTTCAGGCTTAGGCGGAACAAAGTTCGTTACTGAAAATTCACTCTTGGCCTCATATATAAGTTTGTTGAAATGCGATTGGAAAGGTAGCAAATCGTCATACCTCATTAATGCTTTCATGTCACCTTTACGCAAAGCATCAAGCATTGGTTGGACCATTTTTAGTACGTCTTTGGCTACTTTCCTAATTGCATTTGAGGTTAATTCCTCTGTCCCCTTACGCACCTCGTTCACAGAGATAATACGCATCTGCACTATCATGAATAACTTAATCAGAATATCTACAATCCCCTGTGTTTCCTCATGCAAGGTATCAATAAGTTCTTGAGTGAGTGGCGTGTAAGAGGATAGCCATTGATATTCCCAGAGTTTTGTGACGACATATTTCCATTGATCATTATTTTCTAAAGCGTCCCAAGGAGAGGACCCCAAACCAATAGCTCTGCGAGCTTCTTTGAAGTTATCCTGCAATAAAGGGATGGCTGAGTTTGTACCTATTAGAATGACAGGTATGCCAATCGTGTTCACTAATGTGACAAAGAAACCAAGAATTTCTTTACTGTCCTTATGAGCGTCGTTAAGGAACTGAATTTCATCAATAACCAAACACCCAATTGCATGTAAATTTGCGACATGTTGCATTTGAAGCATTATGTCTATCAGTGTGGTTCCTTTCTGGGCATACTTAGCTCGGTAATTAGTACCTAACAACATATCGACCACATAAAAGAAGTGGGTACAAAGTTGCTTAGGGTCTCCATTCGATGGGCAATCAAGCCTAACCCAGACAATCTGTGTCAACCGAAATGGGACTTCGTGTTTTATTGTCTGCGGGAAATGTTGAAAAATGACATTTGTAGAGCGTGTTTTACCCACACCTGAAGTACCTAATAATGCAAAACTGCTCGCAAAATTCTCATAGGATTTAAGAGGTTTTGCCTCTAGATTTCTTTGCCTTAACCGCTCATGGCTATTCTGAAGACGCTCAATATAATCCCGAGTAATTGGACTCTTACCACGATAACCCTGTCGAATAGTCATGTCGACACGTTCAAAATATTGAAGATGACGATCGATCGGCATGAAGAATTCGACTAGCCTAAGTACACAATATTTACGGATGTGCGGAGGGTAATTCCTTTCCTTTAGATCAAAACTTGGCAATCGTGTCAGTACATCTACCATTTCTCTTCTGGACAAAATGGCTGGGAGATTTGAAGTGAATGGGTTCTCTTCAAATTCAGGTAATGAAGTGATAGTCTGCTCTGTCATATATTGGAGTCTCCATCCATATTAAGAATGTCTATGATTGAAGGCTCAGAGAAGTCATCCTCAAAATTTTCGAAAGGAATGACATTTTTAGGGATTGGCTGGTCTGTTTTTGCGGCAGACTCACTAATCTTGAAAGCTTCATCAGCACGCCTGACCGCTTTTTCAATTCCACGATTCACTTGGATATTGCGGGTTCTTTCAACTTTACTAAGATCCTTAACGCTTGGTTTCAACGCTCGTGCAGTTTCTACGATGGCTTCTATATTGCCGCTCATCTCGTATAAGGCTGTTTTCTTTCTTGGTTGATGAGCACTATGAACAGCGCCAGCCATCTGCATTGCCTGCCCAATTTCCCAGTCTGAGAATCCGAAATAGGCGCGACTCCGGGATAGTTTTTGGCAAGCCTCGATAGTGCCTTCGGCATTTCTGAAATATATTTCATCCATATTTCTGGGGTCGTACTTCACGCCCAACTTCCATCGACATTTCTGGCGAGCAGTATCAAACCATTGCTCCTGCATAGCCGTTGGACATGTGTAATAGTTATTCTTGAACTTAATCCCTAGTTCGGTAATTGATGCATTGCCTTCTACCATAAGGCTGTATTTAACATCTCGAACAGGGAAGGTTCGCAAACGACCACTTTTATTAGCGATTCCCCACTCCCACAATTCCAATGGAACACTTGGAATATTTGCTTTGGCTAGATCGTAGTCTTTGTCGTAGTTTTTAAGGTCGTGCCAGTTGTTATTGTAAAGAACGCATTGAATCAAAATGGCCGTCATCTGCTCAAGATCCAAAGTGGCATCCAATCGGTAGTCGTGCCCACCTCGAATTTGAAAATCTGTGTCAATATAGCCATCTACGAATGGCTTGAAATTAGCTGGTAGGATTCTGAATCTCTGCTCTACAATACCCTTCCAATCAGCTCGGAAAGAAGCTGTGTTCTCAACTTCCACTTGATACTGATTGATCAGATTATTGATGGTCTTACCGGCGATTTCACCTTTGTCGCCCAACAACTTGGCAGGTAAGTGGTAGCAAGGCCAGTCTTCCTTCTCAATGGTGATGCCGTATTTGGCACAATAAGCTACCTTGTCTTCAACACAGTTTGCTAAAGCCATCATCGCAGTCACACACGAAGGACCTTCGATACCCACATACATGCCAACGATCATGCGGCTATAGACATCAATCACCACATAGAGCACAGGACGGCCAATGATTTTGCTGCGGTCAAAACGGGAGACTAAATAAACATCCAGGATAGTGGCATCAATCTGGAAGCGAGAACCAGGTCCCCAAACTTCTGCATTTGATGTACCTGTCAGGCCACGCATGTCCTTGTCATAGATGCGCGACGACTCACGTTTACGCTTGATAGCTAATTCGTTATTGTCTTTTTTAAACCAATATTTGAATTGGGCAAGGGTTGGAAGTCCCTCTACAAGACTGCTATCTTTGTACGGGTACTTAAATGACTTTGTTTTATCGTCATAGATTTTGTCGCAGAAAAACTCCTGAATCATCTTGTCGAAGGCTTTCTGCAGATTGAATTTCTTGCCTGTCGCATACCATCTGTCGACAGCAACCTGGAAGATTCTTCGTAACCCCTCACTCACGTTGATACGCACGATGCCAGGTTTAGCTTTACGTCCTAATTTTCCATCTTTGGCCGTTTTTTCCTGACCTTTTGAACCACAGTTGCCATATGTTGGAAGTAATGCATTGATCCTTTGTCCCTTTTGCCACCAACGCCTTAGTTTTTTATATATATCGCTATGACCAGAATTGATGCCTTGTTCAACCAATAAGCCCCATCGTCTCTCGGGATCAAATATGTCAGGTACTTTGCTAATCAATGCTTCAATCAATGAATACGATTTATCACGCCTAGCTTTATTGCTGTCAGAGATGTCATCCTCGGACAATCCAATAAAAAATGGGTCGTCAATCAATTGAGCGATTGACGAGTTACCACCTTCATCTGGTTGAGTGTCATTTTCCAGTGTCGTTAGAATCATTGGTATCGGATAAGCTTTATCTGCATCTATGTCGATCACATAGGCAAAATCCGCATTAGGATGTAACCAAAGAATACGCAATCGAATTCCCGTGCCTGTGTACCGTATGACATCGTTCGGAAGAAACTTCATGCAACACTCCTGACCTGATTTGCGAGTGAGAGCTGTATGTCAGGAGTAACTGAGTCTAGTGAAATCTCCTTGGACATATCGATTGAAATTTTTTTATGCCAAACCAGGTGCCTGACGGCGAGAATGACTTCTGCGGGATTTGTTTGGATAATTTCTGACAATGTTGCGACAGAAATACCGGGATGTCTTGCCAAGTTAGTAAGCACGTTTTCGCACATATCTTCCCAATAGGTTGGGTATGTAGCCTCCCGTCCATCAAAGTTAGCGACCTCTCTAGCCCAGTCCAGATTCAATGCATAACGTTTAGGTAATTGCTTTTCTGTAATCAGTCCCCAAACAGAACTTTGCTGAACCCAATATCTACGTTCAATTTCCAGTTTCTCGATTACGCGTTTGTCCAAATTTCCAGCCGGTTTGATTGAGCGTGGCACAATATGTGGAAGGCCGTCTTTCATGACAGTCAGTAACAAATCCGTGGTCATCACGATATCGCATTTCGTGTTGGGATCGTTCGGGTGTCTCACGCCAAGTTCTTTGGCAATTAGGCGGGTTTCTTCTCTAGGAATTGGATATTGCTCACGGATGTCAATGACAGCATCGTTCCATTCATAAAACAGAAATGCATATTTTTCCAGGTCTGAAAGTAATTCATGTGTACGACCTGTTTTTAATGAAAATACCCGATGAGAACGGCCTTCAGATGGCACATCCTGAATAGTTAACCAGGGAAGGTAACTAGCACCTTCTCCCTTACCCCTTTTCTGAGTAATGAAGCGTTGAATTTTCGCCTCATCAAATCCATATTTAAATCTTGCCAAATGATGACCTCACAAAAAGCGCCTTCTGTCATCCAAGAACAATCTGAATGCCAATTTTAGAAATGTGAGAAAAGCGATGAGAGCCAAGCCCTCGTAGCGGTGTAGAAAATACGGTTTGAGTATGTCTGTAAGCTGGGATAGCGGCCCCTTCAACTCGAATGCATTCACTTGATACTGGCCGTAAACTAAGACTAAGCATGCACTCAGCACCCCACCGGCCAATGCCAGTTGGGTGCGTGTTGAGTGCATTAGTACCAGGAGGTTATCGGTGAGCCAACCCATTTACAAATAACGTTCCAGATTGGCATGATTGAGTGAGTCTTTAACGACATTGCAGAAGTAGCAGTCAGTGCATACCTGAGGCCGGCTGACGGCGACTATACCCATGTTGCCGCGATATTGAAGCTGTCTGGCTGCTTTCCGAATACCCGTGGTTTGAACCATGTATTCTTGTACAGCCAATGACGCGATAACACCATTTAATGAAACCACAGATGGACCAATTTCATTCAAATTACTACGGTCAACGCCATAAATGCTGTCACGGTCTTGTCTGGATTTCTCACTGGCAAGGTCTTCTTGCGCAGCTTTCAGGTCAATCATGTCCATGCATACCAGGCAATTAGGCTCATCTGGGGCAACATAGGCCAGACGACCACCAAAGTAGAAGTTGTTCTCATCCTTGTGGGTGTCTGTAGCCAGGTCAAACAATTCTTTACCGTAGGCCAAGGCATATTCATTCAAAATCAACCGGGCACCGTCATTATCAAGGCAGCCAAAGATGGTGCGTGCTTCACGCATAGTATCGAATGCCTTCAGGCTACGAACACTCGCTTGCACTGTGACGACTTCGATAGTGGGGTCAATCATTGCCACAGAGCGTTCAATCATATCCACTTTGGCAAAGCCTGTGTCTGGATCTGAGTGATAGGCAAGCACATAGCGATTCTTGTTTGTCAGCCCTAAGTCCTCATCATCAATGACAATGATTTTACGAACACCTAGGTATGCCAGCTGTTGAATGACATGGGTGCCTAAACCACCGCAACCCACCACGGCTACCACGCTTTCGCGGAGTAGGCATTGCCCATCCACGCCAAAGAAACGTTCATTTCGATCAAATCGATCCATAGGAACCTCGCAAAAATGCTTTGATGGAATTTTCAGTAGTGCGAAGAAAACCATCACCAATCTGAATCCCGGAAATTGAAATCGGTTGCTTGCTATCATCTACCCAGGCAAAACCATCTACGCAGTCGTAGCCGTAAACAAGAGCACCATAGGGTTTCTTGGCAAGTCGCCAGCGGATATGCGGTACAAAGTCACGGAAACCCATCCAATCGGCCAATGAAAAGGCCACTTTCGTTTGCCCAGGATGGCAGTGAATCTCCACCAGTGAAGCACCCATGTCGTGAGCCTTTTTTATCAGACTGGCACGGGTTTCATCAGACAGTTCCAGATAGTCCCGCTCCTGCCAGGCATAATCCGAACCTTTAAGGGGCATCCACTCAATCACCTGAAATGCCTGTGCCATTTCGTCAAACTGGCAGAACAGGAATCCGCCCTGTTCACGCTTGTCACCTTTAGGAAAAAGGTGACTTAGCACATCTGCATGAGTGGATGCCGTCATATGAATGACGGCTGCCATGTTTATGCCCCTTCACCCAGACGCACCGCAAAACTCAGTGCAAAGTTGAGAAGGTTGAAACCGGCACCAATATCGCTGCTTGGTCTCCATTGATCCGGTGCCCATGAGAACATACCCCACTGACCGGGAAATGGCGGTGTATCTGCCACGGCATCTTGATAGTTCCCTGGCACAGCACCATTGAAGCGTAGGCCTGTTGGCACCCAGAATCCATATGGCGGTGTACCTGGATAATCTGGTTGTGCACGAAAAGCGATATCCGCTTGTCGCATACTCCAACCGACTGGCAACGGATAGTCTTTGATGAGAAACCAGCTACCGTCTTGAATGATTTGAGTCTTAAAATGGCCCTTTAAATGTTGCATTTCATCGGCAAGTCGAGTGTCAAACAGGCTGTCACCACGTTTCCACTTAACTTTCTTGGCGAAACCTTGGCCTGGTTTCAGTTTGATGACTTCGCCAGGTGCCAATGTGCGTTCCACATTGTTCGCATCGATCTCAATCACACCTTCACCGACCCATCCGCCCAAGGCTGCGATTTTCTCGGTTGTGATGGTATCTTTGTGCCACTTATGTTCGACACCTTCGATATTTAGAATATACTTAGGGTCACGTGGTCCGATTACATTTGGATCTGAAGCATTCGTAGTATTAACTGTTTGCATGGCTGAATTTTCCTTTTCAATTTGAACAGAACTAAATGTGTTCTGCTCTTGCAAGGTAATGCTGAAAATCGATATTTTTTTGACGTGATAAATTCAGAAAATAAATTTTCATTTGTCGTGTCAAAAATCGTTTTTTTTAAGCATTCTTCTTGTGAGGAGGATCTTTAAATGAACAAACCTGATCTACTAGCAGTGACTTTGAGTGATTTAGCAACTGATGCTGAAATAAGAGCAGAGGTTGAAGCGCAAACGCGAAATCCCTCCCCGCGTATATATGCAGCTGCGCGTGCGATTCTGAATCACCATCCGAAGTTAAAAATCCATACAACAGAGGAAGACCTCATTGGGGCAGCCTATAGCTCCGTTCTTGGAGAGCGAAACTGGAATAAGACGAAAGTTGATTTTCATGGTCACTTCGTCGGTGTCATGCGTAGCATTGCTTCTGATGCGACTAGGAAGGCAACTCATACTAGAGCGCAATTAACTTATGGTCATGAAGAATTTGATGAAGTAGATTCAGTCAGTACCACCGAACAAGATACTGACCAGTCTCCTGAAGACATTCTCATTGCTAATGAGGAGGCAGATGAACAAGAACAGCGTATCGAGAAACTTCGTGCACTGTTGGTTAACGATAAGGATGCTACATTGATCCTGAATCTGTTACTTGAGCATGGCTTATCTAAATCGGAAATCCGTGAAAAACTCGGAATGCATGACAAATCGTTTTGGGCTGCTGACCGCAGGCTTCAACGTGCTGTCATGAAAATAGGAGAGACCTAAATTATGCAAACTAAGGAAAAAGGAAATTTAGCAATAGACGAAGCGTTGCTTGATCAAGCCCTTGATCATATCTTGAATAGCCCAGATGAAGAATTCATTACTTATGCCCGTGAAACTCTAAACCTGGACCCAGAATATATGGCAGCTGCTAATAGTGCAGCTGCTTTGAAGGCTCTGGATGAGCAAAACATGAAAAATGTATTGGCATCCTCTAACATTGACCCAGCTAAGGTTCGTTTTCGTCCAAGCTCCATGGTGAAAACACCTGAGCAAAATCGTAGCTATGTAGATAGATTTATTGAGAACGCTAAGGTGTTGGGTTATAAATTTAGTAATGACTTTTTATCAGGACTCACAGAGAATACATTGCAACAAAAAATGGCTTTCAAATCTAAAACTCACCGTGAAACCAGATCACGTAAGAAAAGCCAACCATGAATTCCAGTCTAGCTCTTTGTCTATTTCCCAATAGATAATGACAGGCAACCCTCCCGGCCACATGGCCGGTTTTTTTTATCTAGCCACAATACAACATTGTATTTTTAAATTTTAAAATAAGATTTTATTCAATAAAATCAGTTGACTATATTTGGAGTCTAGAGCTAAACTCTAAATATGAGTATTCCGAAGCCAACGCGTAAGGCCAAAACTTGGTTTGAAGCCAAGGATGCTGCTAAGCATTCAGGCCTTACAATGGATATGGTCAATTATCTGTGTCGCCATGAAATGGTGATCCCATCAGCAGGTAATCATCGCGGTCGCGGCTCCAAACGTAGATACAGCTTTGCGGATTTATTATTGCTACGTGTCATGGCCAAACTCCTTGCAAACGGCATTTCACCGCTACGTTTGAAGGAAAATCTGAAGGCTTTAAACCAACGAGGCATCGAAAGTAAGGGCATCTTAACAACTCGTTACGTGGTCACTGATGGGTATAGCATCTATTTTGCAGACCATGGTGTAGTAGAATTACTAGAGTCTGGTCAAATGTCGTTCGCGTTTGTCCTTGAACTATCGAAACTTAGAGAAGAAATTACTGCCAATATAGAAAGTGGACTAAAAATTGCGTAGCAAGAGTGTGTAGCTTGAGGTGGCTGAGCACTTTTGGATTGAATTTTTAAGAAACGGAGAAAAATATGCCTATCATGTCTTCAACACGTCCAGATAGTAGTAGTGCTAGATATAAACGTTTCGCAGCAATCGTATCCGATTATGCCGAAAATACTGCTGCCATACCTGCTTATAACCAAATCCCAGTCGAGGGTTTATTCAGGCTGATGGAAATGTATCGTTATGATGCCTTCAAAGATGAAACACATAGCGGTGTATTAGCAATGAGCAGTGCATCGTCTGGCAGACGACACCATCAAATGTCATCTAAGAGCTGGCACTTGCCCATCAAACAGGCATTAGACAGCACCATGAATGAAGTATTTGCAGGTAAACCAAAAGAAGAAGCGGTATACGAAGTAGAGTTCATTCTGTTTCAAATGTCGGAAAATGAGCCTTTGACTCAAGAGCAACAGGTTCAGGCTAAAAGCTTTTTCAGTACATTTGAAAAAGCATTGGTTTTATAAGGTGATCATCAATGCGTCCAGTAGATTTCCTGAAAAATGAATGTGAAAATCTGCTTTCCGTATTGGACCAAACCCTTAGATATGATTATGGATTAGAGGGTAGCCGAGAGTTTTATGAGGAATGCGGCCAACGTCTTAAATACATTCAAGCATCCCTCGAATTGGTTGATCCCACAAATGCTCATATCGTTCGCGAGCTAGCTGTAAACCTTGAATTATTGTCTGAACTTGTTTGCCGTATTGAGAGATCATCCTTAGGCGAATATTCATGGCCGTTTGTTGAAGAATTCAAAGAAATATCCAAAGCACTTTGTACTGAAAAACGAGTATTAAAAGATCGCGTTGTAGTACGTGTTCCAAACGTGCATGTTATTGCTGAAGGTGGTCTGCATACTTACTCTATTTATTCAGATGCAAACAAGCAGCTGAGCAAACGTAGAATATTCATTATTGAGTTCCCACGAACCCTCAAACATTATGTTTTATTTCATACCATCCTTGGACATGAAATGGGGCATGCCATTTACAACATCACCCAAATTCAAAAAGAACTTGATGATATTTTTGTAGAAAATTTCGTTAAGGTAAGTCCAGTATTTAAAGATGCACCAACTGTTGTGCAATGGCTTTACTCTGAAGATGCACCTCAAGAAGTGCAGGCCAGACTGAATCATTTGAAGACCGTTGATTTAATCGAGCCTGAAGACTTTTTCTTTGCATATGCTAGTTATGATGCCTGGCTGCAAGAATTTCTATGTGACTTCATCGGATTACTGATGTTTGGACCAAGTTTCCTAGGGGCGGTGTGTCACCTGTTATACAGCAATGACCCTCTTGGCAGGCAAGTAAATGAGGAGCATCCATTAACCGGTATCCGAGCAAATATCCTGTTATTGGCAGCAGAATCACTTGGCTATACTGAATGGAAATTTGATAAGTCAATCCAACCAGCTGTTGATGCATTTTGGAAAGATGTTTACGAAAAGCAAGAAACAGATCCTTGGTTCAAAGTGATCTCCAAAGAAGCTGTCAAAGTAACTGTTGATAAATTACAAGCATTTTTGGCAAGCTTCCCGAAAACGCTATATCAGGCACCTGACCCGGAAAATATTAACCATCTAGTGCATCAGATTTTAGATCGGTGCCCACCAGTGGGTTACAAGTTTACCTCTGAAGGTCCTCAATATAGACATGTGGATTTTAGAGATATCATCTTTGCAGGCTGGATTGCTCAGTCTCAACCTGGATCAACAATTAAGTTTTCGGATATAAATCGCTTATGCGAACACGGGATCATGCAGCAAGTTTCAATTAAAAAGATGCTGGAAAATCCCAAGAAACCTGAAGACAATAAAAAAGCAGCATAAAAAAACCACTAATAAGCGTGCTTAAGGGAGCGCACCATGTCTGCATTATCAAAAAAGGCGATTGAACAGCGTCTTAGCGCTACAGATTTCAAAAGACTGACAGTTTCACCCATTCTGGATCGTCGCCAGATTGGACCATCATCCATCGACCTTCGTATGGGCAATGTCGTCATGGTTGCTAAAGCCGGTGGTCAATCTCATGTTGAGCCAGCAGTGTATAAAAAAGTGAAAGACCATGACTGCGTAAGATACAAACAGCAAAAGCATGAACGTGTAGATATCCCTTTTGGAAAGCCATTCCTATTGCATCCAGGTACTTTAGCCTTGGTCCCAACGTTGGAATGGGTGCATTTGCCAGTTGATTTACAAGGTATTGTGACTGCTCGCTCATCTTGGGCAAGAGAAGGCTTGAACATTGCAACAGCAACGATTGTGAATCCAGATTACCGTGGCATCATCACATTGGAATTAGCCAACTTTGGTGAGATTCCTATTGAACTTTATCCTGGTCTCAGATTAGCTCAAATTGCATTTTATTTATTGGATGATGCTCCAGCAGAGGGTTACGACGGCCAGTTCAAAATGAGTTTTGAACCAGGGGCTGGGGACATATCCCAAGATGATGATTATTTCATCCCGGCTAAAGAGAATAAGAAAGAATCAACCATTTGTGGAAACGGCAGTCACGACTCTGATGGATGTAGCATTTAAGAAATACGTCAAAATATAGTAGTAAGCAATACCCACCAATACCGTCTTTCCATAAAAAAGCGCGTAGGGCACATAATTTGTCCAAGGCTCTACGCCATCGAGTTCAGTGTCTTCATTAATCATGCCTTTAGAAAGTTTTCTCTCTTCTAGTCTGAATATAATATGCCAAGCAATACTGCTATATAGATACTGAGCGAAATCAGCTGCCAGCGCTCCAAAAACATACAACAGAGGCGTAATTAGTTCCTCTGGAAGCGAAAAAGAACCGTCTTGGTTTGTTATTTTGTACAACCAAACAATTGCAACTGCGGACAATGCTAATGTACGGGTGTTTTCAGACACCTTTGCAGTCGCACCAAAATGAAAGTCTCTGTACGTCTGTAGTTTAGGCATGATTAACCCTTTCCGCCAGGACCACCGCCACCAGTTTTTATCCCACTGTTCTTAACTGCATCTTTTAAGCGAGAGCCTGCGGAAAATGATGCCTTTTTGGTAGCAGCAATCTTAATAGGTTTTCCTGTCTGAGGATTTCTACCTTCTTTTGCCTTGTGATCAGAAACCTTAAAAGTCCCGAATCCAGGAATGGTGACATTCTCGCCATCCATCAAAACTTCTTGTATCGTTGCCACTAAACCATCAACAGCTTTTGTAGCATCCTTTTTCGTTAATCCTTGTTCCGCTGCAATTTTTGCTATTAATTCTGATTTATTCATGTATGCCTCTGATTGAGAAAAGTACACATCACAATTATTAAAAATACCTTTGCCACGGTTATTTTAAGGCGCCTACGTGGATGACTCTAAGTATTTGTGCATTTTATACGCAAAAATAGATAATCTACGCATTAAATTTCTTCCTTCCCCTCAGATTTTAGTTGCTCGAATGAAACTAAATCAGGGTGGCGATCCGCAGATAAATCACACTGCGCAATCATTTCTCTAAGGGTTGGTACATCATGAGCTTTAGAAGTAAGCTCATGGTTCCCAAGTAACTTACTAATCCCATCAGATCTGAGGATCACCCTTAAGGCTTCTGCTAAAGAAACTGGGTTATTTTCCGCAAGAGTCTCTTTTAAGAACAGCATTACATCTTCAGCGTTGTTAATGTAGTCGGCAGGATCAAATTCCTTTAAATCCGTTAACTTTATAGACTTGCCTGCATCGGTAACAACGCTAGTTTGAGTAGATGGATCATTCAAGGTAGCATCTTCTGTGTTGCCCCATTCTGATTTTCCCAAGTGATCATCTCCAGCTGCCGCGATTGATTTTCCTGACTCAGCCCAACCCTCGCGTGCTGGCTTCGGTTCTTCATTTGGAAATTCCTTACCTACAGGTTTTCCAAAACCAATGAGCTCATGCTTGTTTTCCTCAGTAACCTTGGTCATTAACTCTTCAAGTCTTAGCTCACCTGATTCACTTACTGAATGAGTGTCTGAAGCATTTTCCGCTAACTGTTCAGCATGGTAGTTATCTATGAAACCTTGCATATGCTCCAGGCCTTTGGGAGATAGCATGGCATAGAACATATCCCAACTTATAAAACTGAGTTGATGTACCACATACTCTTCTCCACGATTATGTTTGCGCAGATCTTCTAATATACCTTCCTGTATTTCTTCAATCGTGGCACCAACGTTAATTTGGATAGTAAAAGTCATGATTGCCCCACTTCGGGTAAATATCTAGCCTGTAGCGGATATGCGATTCGCGCACTTGTGGGTATTACTCCCGTTTCAGCTGCAAGATTGCGCAATAACAACTGAATCAAATTCTCTAACGATTCTGATTCCATGATTTCGACGAGTTTGTGGGCGGTCTCTGGACTTACAGATACTAGAGTATCTGCTTCAAGACGTATCGATGTTTCATTGATTAGACTATGACTCACTTGCTTACCCCATTCCTGGATTGAGTGATGAAGAAAAGTTTATCAGCCTTTGCTTAATAATTCACGAATGCATAGTTCTACCTGAGCTCAGTTTTTCGGTTATTTCATGTCAAATCTTAATAAATAAAAAAGCCCCGAAAAATCGAGGCTAGGATTGGGTTTTTCCATTTAATACGACTCAACTTTATTATCTACGACTCAACTCTATTGTTCACGACTCAACTTTATTATTTATCTATAGCGCCCTCTACTTTATCACCAACATCGTAAAACTTCATGCCTTCCAGTGTGTTGAGTCGAAATGCTTTCTCGCAAACAAGAACTGTCATTTTGTGTGTCCTTTAAATAGAAAAAGGGGCACAAGGCCCCTTTATTTGGTCAAACATTGATTACATGCCGTCGCGGTAACCGATCAACTCAGCGTATACAACCTCGACAACACCCAGGCGACCAAAGTAAGTCACCAATTGACGCAGGTCGCGATATTCCAGCGGTGTGCGTTGCAGTGGCACCAGTGGGAAGCGAACTTTGTCCTCTTCCTGTGTGTATGCAACCATACGTGGATTGGAAGAAGCCCCGGCAGTGGTCAGCCATTTAACTGGCTGAATATCCAGCTCGCGGCCATTCACTGAGTTTGACAAGCTGTTTTGCTTCAAGAACTCCAAAATGGAGATATTGCCAGCGGTGGAAACTTTGGTGCTTACCAAGCGGCTATAGTTCTGCGGGTCGATCAACAGTTTAGATGGCACGTAAGCGTAACCGGACGCAGCCCAAACGCTGTTCAACAACTCGTTAACGTCAGCCAGAATTTGGTCTGGT
>FWWL01003368.1_pt1 | contig 29471 bp, 22 predicted proteins | sample 2228331 | NCBI WGS metagenome assembly FWWL01 (sample SAMEA103939775, study PRJEB20133) | metagenome
GGTTGTGGAAGGAGAAATTCGTCAGCAACCCGCTGTTGTCGGACGTGCAGCGCGTCGGGCGGTGATCGGCTGCTTCTTTTCGGCGTGCGCGGAACCCACGCGCGTACTTTGGCACCAGGATGGCGGCAGGTCAACATCATTACCGCGATGAAACGCGAACACTCGCGCAAGCCGGATGAACAATATACGATCATCGAATCCTGTAGTCCCGGGCCTTACCTGGAACTGTTTGCCCGCGGTGCGCGCTCAGGTTGGACGGTTTGGGGCAACCAGGCGCAAGCGTATGAACCCACCTGGCCTACCTATCCGAATCGTTCGAACACTAAGCCTGGTGATGACTCGCGGCTTCTCGAGTTGTTCGACTCTTACGAAATGACAGTTTCGGGATGATCGTCATCAGCAATCAGTTTCCGCTGAGCACCGTGTTGCCTTCTGCCCTCTGAACGCTGCTGAGGCACCTATCATCATTTCGCAGGCCAAACCACCGCCCATTGTGCCGACAGCACCTCCGCCTGCTCCAAAACGGTCTGTGTGGCCTTCTCCTGTTTGTCCGGCGGATAGCCGTACTTGCGCAGGATGCGCTTGACGAGCACCCGCAGCTGCGCACGCACGTTTTCGCGATAGACCCAGTCGATGGTGACGTTACGGCGCACCGTTTCGACCAACTCGTGCGCGATGCGCCGCAACGTTTCGTCGCCCAGCACCTTGACCGCGCTGTCGTTGGTCTCCAGGGCATCGTAGAACGCCAGCTCGTCCTCCGTAAGCCCCAGCGCCTCGCCGCGGGCATTGGCCGCGCGCATCTCCTTGGCGAGGGCGATCAGCTCCTCGATCACCTGCGCCGCCTCGATGGCGCGGTTTTGGTAGCGCCGTAGCGTCTGCTCCAGCAGCTCGGCGAATGAACGCGCCTGCACCACGTTCTTGCCCCGGCGCGTGGCGATCTCGCCCTTGAGCAGCTTTTGCAGCAACTCCACCGCCAGATTCTTGTGCGGCATGCCGCGCACCTCGGCCAGGAACTCGTCCGAGAGGATGGAGAGGTCGGGCTTTTGCAACCCCGCCGCCGCAAAAATATCCACCACCCCTTCGGGGGCCACCACGCGGGAGATGAGCTGGCGCACCGCATGATCGAGCTCCTCCTGCGGTCGCACGTCATTCGGCGCGCGCTTGGCGAGCACCGCCTGCACCGCCTGGAAAAACGCCACCTCGTCGCGAATCGCCAACGCCGCTTCATGGGGCACCGCCAGCGCGAACGCCTTGGAAAGCTCCCGCACCGCGGCCAAAAACCGTTCCTTGCCGTCGCGCTGCGCCAGGATGTGCTCCTGAGCCGCCGGCAACAGCGCCAGCCGCTCGGCGGCCGATCCCGTCACCCAGCGGGAAAAATCGAAACCGTGGAACAGGGCGCGGCAGACCTCGTATTTCTCGCGCAGCAGCGCCACCGCCGCTTCCTGGTCCAGCGCCGCCTCACCCGTGCCACCGCTTTCGGTATAGGTGGCCAACGCCGCCTTCAACGCCGGCGCGAGCCCCAGATAATCCACCACCAGGCCGCCGGGTTTGTCGCGAAACACGCGGTTGACCCGCGCGATGGCCTGCATCAGTCCGTGGCCGCGCATCGGCTTGTCCACATACAGCGTGTGCAGACTCGGGCAATCGAAGCCGGTCAGCCACATGTCGCGCACGATCACCACGCGGAAAGGATCATTCGGGTCCCGAAACCGCTTCGCCAGCGCCTCGCGCGCCGGTTTGTTGCGGATGTGCGGCTGCCAGTCGCTGGGGTCTGAGGCCGATCCGGTCATCACCACCTTGATGACCCCGCGCGCATCGTCATCGTCGTGCCATTCGGGACGAAGCCGCACCAGTTCGCGGTACATCGCCACGCAGATGCGCCGGCTCATGCACACGATCATCGCCTTGCCGTCCATCACCTCCAACCGCCGTTCGAAATGCGCGACGATGTCCTCGGCCACCAGCCGCAGCCGCTTTTCGGTGCCGACGATCGCCTCGAGCTGCGCCCACTTGGTCTTGAGCCGCTCCTTGCGTTCCACCTCCTCGCCTTCGGTCACCTCCTCGAACTCGGCGTCGATGCGCGGCCGCTCCGCCTCATTGAGCGTGAGCTTCGCCAGGCGGCTTTCGTAGTAGATCGGCACCGTGGCGCCATCCTGCACCGCGCGCTGGATGTCGTAGATGCTGATGTAGTCGCCGAACACCGCCCGTGTGTTGGCATCGGCCTTCTCGATCGGCGTGCCGGTAAAGCCGATGAACGAAGCGTGCGGTAGCGCATCGCGCAGGTGGCGCGCAAAGCCATCGATGAAGTCGTACTGGCTGCGGTGCGCCTCATCCGCGATCACCACGATGTTGCGGCGGGAAGACAGCACTGGGTGCCGGTCACCGCGCTCGTCGGGCAGAAACTTTTGGATGGTCGTAAACACCACCCCGCCTGCCTCCACTGCCAGCAACGCGCGCAGATGCGCCCGGCTGTGCGCCTGCACCGGCGGCTGGCGCAACAACTCCTGGCAGCGCACGAACGTGCCGAAGAGCTGGTCGTCCAGGTCGTTGCGGTCGGTGAGCACGACGATCGTCGGGTTTTGCATCGCCGGTTCGCGGATGATGCGCCCGGCATAGAACGCCATCGTCAGGCTCTTGCCCGACCCCTGGGTGTGCCACACCACTCCCACCCGCCGGTCCCCCGGCTTTCCGCCGGGCTGCCTGCCCGCCTCGTACCGGCCCGGTTCGCTTTGCACGCTCCAGTTCCCGAGGTGAAGCTGCGCCGCACGCAGGGTTTCGGCCACCGCCACCTGCACCGCGTGGAACTGGTGGTAGCCGGCCATCTTTTTGGTGAGCCGACCGCTGCCATCGTCCTCAAAGACGATGAAATCGCGCACCAGATCGAGGAACCGCCGCGGCGCGAACACGCCTTCGATCACCACCTGCAACTGCGGCAGCGATTCCGGCGCCAGCGTCTCGCCGGCGATGGTGCGCCACGGCTTGAACCACTCCCGACCCGCGCCGACCGTCCCCACGCGCGCTTCGACGCCATCGGAAACGACCAGCACCTCATTAGTCACGAAAAGCGAGGGAATCTCGGTTTGATAGGTCTGGAGCTGCTGATAGGCGTTCCAGATCGTGGCATCCTCGTCCGCGGCGTTTTTGAGTTCCATCACCGCCAGCGGCAGGCCATTGACGAACAGCACCACGTCCGGCCGCCGGCTGTGCTTGTTCTCGGTCACGGAGAACTGATTCACCGCCAGCCAGTCGTTGTTGGCCGGTTGCTCGAAGTCGATCACCCGCACCTGGGCACCGCGCACCGCCCCCTCACGGCTGCGGTATTCCACCGTCACGCCATTGACCAGCAGCCGGTGCAACGCGCGGTTGCGCTGCAGCAATTCCACGCCTTCCGGCCGGGAGAGCTTGCGCAAGGCCTCCTCCAGCGCCTCGGCAGGAAGCTCCGGGTTGAGCCGGGCCAGGGCAGCGCGCAGGCGCTGCTCCAGCACCACCTCGCCGTAGTCGCGCCGCTCGGCAGCCGGCGCATCCGGCGCGATGTCGGGGCCGTGGGCGATCCCCCAGCCGACGGATTCCAGCCAGGCAAGCGCCGCCTCTTCGATGGTGGATTCGCTCATATGACTCATGGCACCCCTCGCGGCGCGAGCATGTTTTCGATCAGGCGGATCATCACGTCCTTGTTCTTGGCATCCGACTCGGCCACCAACAGCGCCAGCGCCGCCAGCCCCACGTCGTTGATCACCGGCTCGCCGCCGCGCCACAACCGAGCGTTGCGCGCCAGAAAATCCACGAACAAAAACGCCCCGATGCGCTTGTTGCCGTCGGTGAAAGGATGGTTCTTGATCACGAAATACAGCAGATGCGCCGCTTTGGACTCCACGGTGGGGTATGCCGGCTCGCCGAACACCGTCTGCTCCAGGTTGCCCAGGATGGCGGCAAAGGCCTCGCCGCGCTCGCGCCCGAACAAGTCGGACGCCTCTCCGCGCGCCATCAGATCGGCTTTGAGCCGCGCAATCGCCGCCCGGGCTTCTTCGAGCGTGGGCAACACTCCGCCCTGGCTGCCGGCCGGGGCGGTGAGCAAGCCTTCGTCGTAGCGCTGCAGCCACAGAAAGGTTTGCGTGTAGCGGGCGATCACGTCCACCAGCCCGCGCCCCTGCTCGGCCGTGAGCGCCTCGCCGGCCGCGGCCTTTCTCACCAGCGCCAGCGCCGCTTCCAGCTCGGCGGCGTTTTGCTCGAAGCGCTGCCGATCCAGGGTGTAGCCTTGGGTGAGGTGCTCGCGCAGCACCCGCGTGGCCCATTGACGAAAGCGCGTGCCTTGGTGCGACTTGACGCGATAGCCGACCGAGATGATGACGTCGAGGTTGTAGTACTCGACCTGGTAGGTTTTGCCGTCGGTGGCAGTATGTGCAAATTTTGCACATACTGCCTCTCGTTCTAGCTCGCCCTCGGCGAACACGTTGCGAATGTGCTTGGTGACGACCGAACGCTCGCGGCCGAAAAGCGTCGCCATCTGCTCTTGGGTCAGCCAGACGGTGTCTCGATCTAGCCGTACCTCGACCCGCGCTTCGGCGCTGTCGTAGATGATGATTTGGTAATGAGAACTCATCTTCCCTCGCAAGAATGAAAATCGAAAGACTCTGCAACGGCAGCGTAGCACTGCTTACGTCGTCTCCAATTCTGCATCCTGAATTTCTTTCAGCGTTCTGCCTTTGGCATCGCGCCATTCGATTCGCCCGTTGCTCGATCTCCCTAAAAGCACACCTGACGCTGTCGAAGGCGAACTGAAAATGTAGTCCTGCGTCATCCTCAGCGCCTCACCTTCGGGCACCAGTACCCCCTGTTCGATCAATGACAGACGCAGCCCCTTTATAAAGGGAGGTGCATAAGGAGAGTCCACCTTGACCGCCAGCGAACCCTCGCGCACCACGAATCCATCGCTCGTCTCAACCCCCCGGGCCTCGATCCCTTTGGCTTTTAGCCAAAGATCGCGGCTTTTGTTGGGGCTTGGACGCGGCTTTTCGAAGAAAGACGCGCCCATCAGCGGAAGACACAGCAGCAGATCCTCCAAAAAAGCTTCCGCATCGGCCATGTCGGCTTCTGACAGAACGGGTAATTGCGGCACGTTACCATTATCGAGCCGGGCCCGTTTGGCCTCTTTGGCCATTTGTACCAGCCGCGCTTCCAAATACTGAACGTGTGCTTTGTTCAGATTCTGATCTTTGCTGATGAAAACCGCTGCGTGAGTCCAGAAATCTTTTTGCTTGGCGTGCTGGTCGAGCCGCGGCAACACGGAATCACCTTCACCAACGTAAAGCCGAGGCAACTGCTCTGAATCCGATTGTCCCCATAGTAAGTAGACCCCTGTTCGCTTGAGTTCGTCCCGCTTTCGGACGTCGGTGTACAGCGCGCGCGGAAACACCAGGCCCTGTCCCGTCCAGTTGGATTTTTCCACCAGACGCAAACCCTCCGGTTCGCCCGAGGGAATGAAGATGCGCACCGAGAAGGCTTTGGCTTTGCTCATGCCGTCACCCGTTGCAGAAACGTTTCGGCGTCCTTGATGCGCAGTTCGCCGGAAATCAGTTTCGGCAGCAGCGTGTCGCGCAAGGCGGCGAGGGTGCGGGATTCACGCTCATGCGCAACCACTTTCCGATACATTGGCTGTGACAACCGATCGAAAGCCTCCATAACGGCCGCGCAGGGCACGACTGTGCGAATAGGTCTGAAGCTGGACTTGCTGATCTCCAAGAACGTCGAACCGTTGGCGTGATTCACGATCTCATCATGAAACGCACTGGCCCATCGCAACAAAAAGAGGTTCGAGATACCAGGCCGCGGCTTCATAGCGATGAAGCCCTGATTGACTGCGACAGGAACTTCAGCGATGGCTAGGTAGCCGATGGGTGCGCGAGACGAAAGCAGGACGGTTCCTTTCGGCAGCAGCCCGGAACTAATCTGCGCAAGGCCAGCGTCGGTGATCTTTCGTTCGGTATCGAGCAGGACTGGCATCGAAAGCCCCGAGAGGTCTTTCGGTGTGGCCCAGTGATGAGTCCCACCCTCCCAATACTCAGTCCGTTCAGTTTTGGGCGTGCTACCGCCGACGACCTCTGCCAGCTCGCCGATGGGCTTGACCTCCCACCCCTCCGGAATCTCGCCCAGTTCCGAATCCACCAGCCGGTCGGGGAAGAGGTCGTAGAGGTGGGCGGGCAGACCGGGCAGGGACTGACCGCGCTGCCAGCGGCCTTCCATCTTGGCGCGTACCGGCTCGAAGTCCACAAACCAGGCCTTGAACAAGGCGCGGGCCATCGCCTCCAGCGTCTCGCTCATGCGGCGATTGAGTTCGATCTTGTCGTCCAGCGTGCCGAGGATGTGGGCGATGGCGCGTTGTTCGGCGATCGCGCTAGGAAGTCTAATTCGAATCTTCTTGAGAGCTGAGCCGGAAAGTTCCTTGAAGGTGCTGCCGGTCGCATGGCGTTCGAGTTCGTTTACATTCGCAGACAACCAGTAATAGACGAACTCGTGGTCGAAGCCTGGTTTCACGACAAGGCTGCGAAAACCTTGGTTCGTTGCAATCGGATTCGCCGCTATGGCGAGGTAACCAATCGGAGCACGGGTCGACAGCAGCACGCTATTCGCGGGAAGCATTTGGGCAGAACAACTTTCTAGACCCATGCGAGACAAGTTCCTCTCTCCCCGCTTAATGTAACGCGGATGCGGTCCAGCAAGATCTTTCGGCGTGAGCCAAGGGATATCGCCGTCGAAATTCCTAGGATCTCGTGTCGATGGTGTACTTCCGCCGACAACGTCAGCGATATCGCCGATAGCTTTCTCGACCCACTCACCTCCCATCCCCCACCTCCTTTCTTTCGCTTTCCACCAGCCGCATCTCCGCCTCCAGCTCTTCCACCGTCGGCAAACTGCCTTTGAGCGGCTCGGGCAGGGAGTCAACCAGCCGCGTTTCCCACTCGGCCACACCGATGGGCTTGTGCACGTCCCGCAGGGCGTATTCGACGACGAGGCGGTCTTTGCCCTTGCAGAGCAACAGTCCGATGGTCGGTTTATCGTCCGGATGGCGCATGAGATCGTCCACCGCCGAGAGATACAGGTTCATCTGCCCCACATAGGCCGGGTCGAAAGGGCCGGCCTTCAGTTCGACGACCACGAAGCAGCGCAACTTGAGGTGGTAGAAGAGCAGGTCGAGGTAGAAATCGCGGTCCCCGAGCTCCAGCAATACCTGCCGCCCGACGAAAGCAAATCCTGCACCCATCTCCAGCAGGAAGCGTTGGATGTGATCGACGAGGGCCTGCTCGACCTCCCGTTCCCGGCGTGGGTCGGCGGTGCCGAGAAAGTCAAAGAGGTACGGGTCTTTGAATACCTGCGCGGCCATATCCGAGTCGGCTGGAGGCAGCGTGGCGGGGAAGTTCGTAACGGCCTGTCCTTGGCGCTCGTGCAAACGGCGCTCGATCTGCAGCACCAGCATGTTGCGGCTCCAGCCTTCTTCGCAGGCCTTCCGGGCGTACCAAAGACGGACGGCAGGATCGTCGAGCTTATCCAGCAAAACGCAGTTGTGGAACCATGGGATTTGTGCAGCGACCTGCTGCACTATTTGACGGTCTGGCCAAGCGGCGGCAAAGGCGCGCATGTACTTGAGGTTGCGCGGAGAAAGCCCCTGCATGTCGGGAAACTCGCGGCGCAAATCGGCGGAAAGCCGGTCGATCACTTTGGCACCCCACCCTTCGCGCTCTTGGCGTTCGAGTATCACGCGGCCTATGTCCCAATACAGCAGCACCATGGCGGCGTTGGCGGCAAGCGCCACCCGCAGGCGCTCCTGTCGGATGCGCTCCTTGATGTCGTTCAGGACCGAGAGGTAATCCGTCGGCATATCGGCATAGGGCGGCGCAGCAGGAAAAGCCGCACCCTCGCGAGCTCTCGGCAGTTCTCTGGCCACCGCCAGTTTTTCTGAGATAGGATCTTTGCGCTTCATCTAGCATCTCTCTATTCAACGATCGTTGAATAACGATCCGCGTTATTGAGCGAAAAGGCCGTAACGTTTAATAAGCACCCCTTTCAACCAAACCCGAACTCCCGAAGATTCACGGTGATGGCCGCATCCAGTCGTACCGCATCGGCTTGCGATCGCACGAGGATCGCCAAAAATACACGCGCAGCGCGAATAAATGCACGCGTGCATTTAGCGTGCATTTCCGTGCTTCAAATCGCGTCATGGGCCCCTCCCGTCCCGTTTATGGAGCCTTCGGGGCGGATTTGGAGCCTTCCAAATCTTTTGAAGGCCGCTCATAAAACGCACCCTTCTTGGCTCCCAGCATGACGAGTTCGCCTCGCCCGACCAGCCTACCCAGCAGGTCGCCAGCCAGGTGGGGAACAGAATAATCGCGCCAAATCGCACGATAACCGCGCGCGGTTATTTTATGCGCGGCGCTCATACCTGGCCCCCTTCTTACTGCCGTGCCGAACGATCCGTCCTTCCGTCGCCAAGCGCGTGAGCAGGCGATAGGCCTGATCGGATGAAAGCCGGCACGGTTCCGCCGCCTCGCGACGGGTGATCCGCCCGTGCTTTTCTACGTACTGCAGCACCATCTGCTCCTGCTGCAGCGGCTCGAAACCACGCTGGCGTACGTAGCCTGCCTTGTCACCTAGCAGGACCAGGCTCACCGTCGTCTCGTTGCTGCGCGCATAAGACGGCGCCGGCCGGCTGTTGCGCAGTTGCTCGTAGAAGATGGTGTCGATGCCGCGCGCGGTGCGCTCGACGATGCCGGCGCGCTTGCAGGCATCGGCCAGCAGCGGGTTCCTCGGCCGAGGCGCGGTGACGAGCAGGTTGTCCAGCCGCACGCCTTCGGGGAAACCGCCGGGGTTGCTGATCTCGATGTGGTCGCCGTGCCACTGGAAGTGCACCGCCCCCAGGCGCAAATAGTCGCGGTGGATCAGCGCGTTGGCCAAGGTCTCGCGTAGCGCCCGCTCAGGGTAGTCCGGCACGCCCACGCGCAGCAGACCCACCATCAGTTCCTGCTCGCGGTTGCGGGCGCGGATGCGTGCCTCGATTTCTTCCATCACCCGCAGCAGCGGCCAGCGGAAGTAGTCGTTGACCTCGACATCCAGCCCGCGCAGCACCTGGAACGCGACTTCGTGCGCGGGCACGAAGCGCCGGAGCGCGTCTTCCTTACCAAACAGCAACAGTCCCGCCAGCCGAACGCCGCGCACTTCGCCGTTGGCATCCACCACACCAAGGGCTTGGCCAGCTCCAGATCCGACAAATCGAGCAGGCTTTCGTCGCTGCGGCCGCGCCGCTCGCGCACGCTGCGGCGGAAGCGCTCGAACTCCAGCGGGTCGAGGTCCTGCCAGCGCGCATCTCTGATAATTTGCGCCGTTGGGTCGAGCAAGCCACGGCTGGATTGGAGTGATTGCACAGCGTAGGCCTCCATCGGCTGGCAAGCGGGTTTTCCGTCTCCGCCGATGCTGCGACGCACAAATACGCCTTCCGTGGTAGCCACCAGCTGCTGTTGTGGTGGTACCTCGATCAACAATACCTCGCGGTTCTCGACACGTACGATTTCAACTCGTACCGACAACGAAGGCCGGGTGCGGCTCGCGATCAATGCTGCCAGTTTGTGTGGGTCGGTGGTATCGCCATGGCGCGGGCGAGCACCGGTGACGCGGCCGTCGTCTTCGACGCCGACGAGCAGATAGCCCATCTCCCGCCCACTGCGGTTGGCCAGGCAGACGATGGCTTCGACGAGATCGCGGTCATTCAGCGGTGCCCGTTCCTCGCCCTTGAACTCGATGGCGAGGGTTTCGCCAGCAGCGATCAGGTGCTGAAGCTCAGCGTCTGTCATTGCGTTCCCCCGTTCCGTCCATGCGATGCCGCCCTTGTTCAACGCGGCGTTGTTCATGGCGAGCGCCTGCCCGCCTGTTCAACGCCGCGTTCAAAACCCCAGCTCCCGCAGGTTGGCGGCGATGGCGGCGTCGAGCGTCGCGGCTTCGGCCTGCTGCTGGCGAAGCTGGGCCACCAGGCGGGTCATCTTCTGCTCGAACGGCTCGTCGTCCTCTTCACGCACCGCGGCGCCGACGTAGCGCCCGGGCGTGAGCACGTGGCCGTGCTTGCGGATGTCCTCAAGCGTGGCGGATTTGCAAAAGCCGGGGACGTCTTCATACGTACCGGCGTCGGACTCGCCACGCCAGGCGTGGTAGGTGTTGGCAATGCGGGCGATTTCCTCGTCGCTGAGCTCACGGTGCGTGCGCGTGACCATGTGCCCCATCTGGCGCGCGTCGATGAACAACACCTCGCCGCGGCGGTCGCGGCCCTCACCCCCAGCCCCTCTCCCACGGGAGAGGGGAGTTTGGATTTGTCGCGTGCCAGGAACCACAGGCACACCGGAATCTGCGTGGAATAAAAGAGTTGCCCTGGCAGCGCGACCATGCAGTCCACCAGATCCGCTTCGACGATGTTCTTGCGGATCTCGCCTTCGCCGGACTGATTCGAGGACATCGAACCGTTGGCCAGCACGAAGCCCGCCACGCCGTAGGGTGCCAGGTGATGGATCATGTGCTGCACCCACGCAAAGTTGGCATTGCCCACCGGTGGCACGCCGAATTGCCAACGTTTGTCCTCCCGCAGCCGTTCCCCGCCCCAGTCGGAGACGTTAAAGGGCGGGTTGGCCAGGATGTAATCCGCCTTGAGGTCGGGGAAGCGGTCGTCATGAAAGGTGTCGCCGTGCGCGATCTGACCGTAAATGCCGCGGATGGCGAGGTTCATCTTGGCGAGCCGCCAGGTGGTGTAGTTCGATTCCTGCCCATAGATGGAAATGTCGGCCTTCGCCTTGCCGCCGTTGCCGTTGCCGTTAGCGTGCGCACGGATGAACTCCATCGACTGCACGAACATACCCGCCGAGCCGCAGCAGGGGTCATATACCCGACCGCGGTAGGGTTCGATCATTTCCACTAGCAGCTTCACCACGCAGCGCGGTGTGTAGAACTCGCCGCCCTTCTTGCCCTCGGCGCTGGCGAATTGCGACAGAAAGTACTCGTACACCCGCCCCAGCACGTCCTTGGCGCGGGCATCCGCATCCCCCACCTTGATGTTGCTGATGAGGTCGATGAGCTGACCAAGCCGCGTCTTGTCGAGGGTAGGCCGGGTGTATTCCTTGGGTAACACCCCTTTGAGCGACGGGTTGTCGCGCTCGATCGCATCCATCGCCGCGTCGATGCGCTGGCCGATTTCGGGTTGACGCGCCAAAGCCCGCAATCCCGCCCAGCGGGCTTGCGGCGGCACCCAAAAAACGTTGACCGCACGATACTCGTCCGGGTCTTCCGGGTCGGCACCCAGGGCGCGCTCGGCTTCGAGCCTCGCGCGCTGCTCTTCGAAGGCATCGGAGATGTACTTGAGGAACAACAGCCCCAGCACGACGTGCTTGTATTCGGCGGCATCCATCGAGCCGCGCAGCGCGTCGGCCATGCGCCACAGTTCGGCCTCATAGCCGACGGTGGCACCATGAGAAGAGGGAGAGCGAGCAGAACGAGACGAGGCGCGTTTGGCCATATCGGCAACGGATGAGCAAGACACACGCTGCCGATGATAAATCATCCTCGCGCCAGGATTTCACCGCCCCATCACTCAACTCCGCCAAACGCCTTCTCCTCACAGCGGCTCCGACCCTTCGTTCAGGATCGCTACGTACTGCCGGTAGGCGAACACCCGGTCGCGTTTACGGCCGGTGATTTCGCTGACGACGCCAAGCTTGGCGAGGGTATCCATCGCCTTGGCCGCGGTGGGAAACGAAAGCCCGGTACGGGCGCACACGTGCTTGAGGGTGACCACGGGCCGTTCGCGCAGCACCTGAAAAACGCGCAGGGCCACAGACGCGCTGCGCCCCGATTGCTCGATGGCCTGCGCATCCTGTTGAAACAAGGCCAACAACCGTTTGGCTGTGCCGACGGCGTTGGTTGCGGTTTGCTCCACCCCTTCGAGAAAGAAATCGAGCCAAGCTTCCCAGTCCCCTTCGAAGCGCACGAGATCGAGCAGCCGGTAGTACTCGGCGCGGTGCTGCTTGAGGTAGAGGCTCAAGTACAACAGCGGACGGGAAAGCAGACCTTCGTGATGCAGAACGAAGGCGATGAGCAGGCGCCCGATACGGCCGTTACCGTCCAGAAAAGGATGGATGGTCTCGAACTGAACGTGTGCCAGCGCGGCTTTGACCAGGCTGGGGTAGGGGTTGTGCTCATCGTGCAGGAAGCGCTCCAACTCGCCCATGCACTCCGCCACCCGTGCCGGTGGCGGCGGGACGAAACGCGCATTGCCGGGACGCGTGCCGCCGATCCAGTTCTGCGAGCGGCGAAATTCGCCGGGGTCTTTGTCGCTGCCGCGGCCGCGTTGCAGCAAAATCGCGTGCATCTCGCGCAGCAGCCGATTGCACAGCGGAAAACCCTCCCGCAAGCGCGCCAGGCCGTGTTCGAGCGCAGCGACGTAATTCGACACTTCCACCACATCGTCGAACGGCACCCCGGGTGCTTCATCGAGTTCGAACAGCAGCAGTTGGTCGAGCGTGGACTGTGTGCCCTCGATTTGGGAAGAGAGCACCGCTTCGCGCCGCACGTAGGCATAGAGAAACAGGTCGGTGTCGGGCAGCAGCAGGCTGACGCTGTCCAGCCGTCCCAAAGCCACCGTCGCGCGCTCCAGCATCTGCTGGCGCCGAGCATCGATCACCAGCGGCGGTTGCGGCGGCAGCGGCTGGGGGATGAACGCCCGTACCGTTTCCCCTACGAAGGTAGTGGTTTCAAAGCGCCCGGTCGGTCCACGTTTCATCAGGCGGCTCGCTATTCAAACTTTTTGGATAGAGGCGCATATTATTAAACAAAACTGCCCCAAATTTTAATAGCCTGCCGATTTACGACATCGCTATGCCGCCGTGGATGCGACCCAATCCCTGAATGGAGCAGCAGCCGCACGAAGTCCGTAGATCAACGCTCCGAAAACCTCCTCAACCGCCCCAGCGCGGACGGCGGGCGGTGCGCTCAGAACGCTCGCTGCTGCCGTCCCAGCGCGAGGCGCGGCTCAACGGCCCATCCCATGTGCGTTCCGTGCGCACGCGTTCTGGACGTGCTTCGTCGCTGCGCTCCCAAGTGCGCGGATGCTCGTCACGACGGAAATCTCGCCCTTCGCGTCGCGCGCTGGCGCGCGCCCAGTCGCCTCGCTCGGAGCCGCGGCCATAATCGCGACGCTCGCCGTAACGCTCCGCCTCCCGCCGCCGCGTACCGAAGCGGCGCTCACGCCCACCGCCGGTACGCAGCGGCTGCGGCTCCAGACCAGGAATCACCGCCTCGGGGATCTCACGGCCCAAGTAACGCGCAATGCCATCCATCGTGCGCCGCTCAAAGCCGTGCGCCAAGGTCACCGCCACACCCGCACGCCCCGCGCGACCGGTGCGACCGATGCGGTGCACGTAGTCCTCATGCTGCTTGGGTAGATCGAAATTGACCACGTGCGAGATCCCGGCCACGTCCAGCCCCCGCGCCGCGACGTCGGTCGCGACCAGCACCTGGACTTCACCGCGGCGCAGCTGTTCCACCGTGCGGGTACGCGCGCGCTGGGTCATGTCGCCATGCAGCGCCGCCGCCGCGATGCCCTGATCCTGTAGCCGCTGCGCCAGTTCCTCGGCGCTGCGTTTGGTGGCGGTGAAAATCACCGCCTGCGCCGTCACTTCGGTGCGCAGCAGGTGTTCGAGCACGCGATGTTTGTGGCCGAGGTCATCCACCCGGTGCCAGCGTTCTTCGATTTTCGGTGCCACCGCTTCCGTCGGCTCGATGCGTACCCGCACCGCGTCGCGGGTCAAACTGGCGGCGAGCTGCCCCACCACCCCGTCCAGTGTCGCGGAAAAGAGCAGCGTCTGGCGCGCCGCCGGGGTTTGCGCCGCGATCGCCCGGATGTCGTCGATGAAGCCCATGTCGAGCATGCGGTCGGCTTCATCGAGCACCAGCGCTTGCACATCGTCCAAGCGTGTGGTGCGTTGTTCCAGATGGTCGCGCAAGCGCCCCGGAGTGGCGACGATGACGTCGACAAAGCCGGCGAGCTTGGCGCGTTGTGGCCCGAACGCCACCCCACCCACCAACAGTGCTGTGCTCAGCCGCCGCAACCCCGAACCGTAGGTGCGAAACGCCTTTTCCACCTGCTGCGCCAGCTCGCGTGTTGGCACCAGCACCAACACCCGCGCTCCTCGTCCGGCGCTTCGCGGACGCGGCGTCATCAGGCGCGCCAAGAGCGGCAGCGCAAACGCCGCCGTTTTGCCGCCGCCGGTGGGCGCGGAAACGAGCACGTCCTCCCCGGCCAGCACCGGCGGGATCGCTTCGCGCTGCACGGCGGTGGGGCGCTCGTAGCCGGCACGGCGAACCGCCTCGACGATCGCGGGCGGCAAGCCCAGCGCCGAAAAATCCCAAACAGGGGTTTCTTGAGTCATTACCAGGGTCATGAAGTCATCCTTTTTACAGAAAAAGCATCGCACCGGCCCAAAAGCGGCCAGAACGGGACAGCATGACCCATGGCCGACGAGGGACGGAAGATCACCGTCGAATCTTAGAGAAGACGGGCTGCAGCGTTCAGCCCTGAAGAAGCGACCACCCGTCCGATTGACGGGCAGAGAGAAACGTCTCGAGACTGCTACGCGACAGTAGACGTACTATATCACAAAAAAGAAACGCAACGAGACAAACGCTGCCACAAACCGCAAGCCACCCTTGCAGCGCTCGCCGGTCACCCGCTCGCTCGGAGCCCTAGCCAGTCGAGTCTGGCAAAACACGGTTTTCCCGCCAACCCTACGACGATAGCCCGGAGGGCCGGCAAGGCTTTTAGTCCGCCCCGCCATTTGCCGTCCACTCGCGCTCTGATGGTACCAGCGCGGCGCTCAGGCGATGCGGTTCCTGCAAATAAGCGCGCGAGCGCATTTCCATCAGTCGCGACACCGTGCGCGGGAACTCGTGCGCGTTGGGACCTTCGAGGTAGAGCTCATAGGGCGGCGCCTCGGCCGAAGCGATCAGCTTGACCCGGTGATCATACAAAATGTCGATGAGCCAGGTCAGGCGCCGCGCCGCTTCCGCCTGCGCCGGGCCCAGCCGCGGAATGTGCGACAGAATTAGCGTGTGGTATTCGTTGGCGATCGCCAGATAATCCGACTGCGCGCGCGCCGAAGCACACAGTGCCGCAAAATCGCACCACAGCACCCCGTGCGCGTTGCCCCGCACCGGCAAGCGCCGATACTGCACGACGATCTCCCCAGGCACGGGTTCCTCACCGGTCAAACGCAGGAAATTTTCCCGCAGTTTCGCGTCCGCCGCCGCGTCGGCAGGCACAAGAAAGAGTTCCAGCGTCTCCAGGGTACGCAGCCGGTAGTCGGCGCCGTCGTCGAGCTCGATGACGTCGCACATCGCCTTGAGGCGCTCGATCGTAGGCAGAAAATTGATGCGCATCAAGCCGTTGGGATACAACCCGTCGGGGTGGTAGTTCGAGGTAAACACAAACACCGCCCCGCGCGCCCACAGCGCTTCCAGCAACCGACCCAGGATCATTGCGTCGGCGATGTCGCTGACGTGAAACTCGTCGAAGCAAAACAGCCGCGCTTGCCGCACCAGTTCCTCGGCCACGGTGTTGAGCGGATCCACCGTTTGTTGCTCGCGCAGCCAGCGCAGCCGCTCATGCACCTCCTGCATGAAGGCATGGAAATGCATCCGCCGCTTGAACGGGTAAGCGAGCGCCGAAAAAAACACGTCCATCACAAACGTTTTGCCGCGGCCCACCCCGCCCCAGAAATAGACGCTCTTGAGCGGTGGGGTAGAAGCGGAGGGCGTCACCGGCGCTTTGTCGCTGCCGTTGATTCCGGCCAAGCGCTTCGACCAACCCGCAAGCCACGACAAGGGGCTTTTGTGCGGCGTCGCGCTGGCGCTTGCCGTCGTCCCCGCCTTCGACGAACTGGTCCCCGGCGAGTGGTTCGCTAACTCGTCGGCAAGTTTTTGCAGCCGTGCGATCGCTCGCCGCTGCGCCGCGTCTGCTTGATAGCCGCGCGCCGTCAGTGCCGACTCATAGGCCTGAACGATTTGGTTGCTCACGACGAACGCCCCAAAAAACGACGCCGCTATCGCCCGCGCAAGCCCGGGGCGTAGCGGCAAGGAAGACATGATTCATTCAGAAATGCAGCGCGCGTTTGTCCACCGCCAGCGCCGCCTCATGCACCACTTCCGACAGCGTCGGGTGCGCGTGGCAGATGCGCGCGATGTCCTCAGACGCCGCGCCGAATTCGAGCGCGACCACCGCCTCACTGATCAGCTCGGAAGCGTTCGGGCCAATGATGTGCACCCCGAGCACGCGGTCGGTCTTGGCGCAGGCCAGCATCTTCACAAAGCCGTACCCTGCACCCATCCCCAATGCCCGGCCGTTGGCCAGAAACGGCACTTTGCCGACGCGGTACTCGATGCCCGCCGCCTTGAGTTCGGATTCGGTTTTGCCCACCCAGGCGATTTCCGGTTCGGTGTAGATCACCCACGGGATCGCGTCGTAGTTGACGTGCCCGGCCTGGCCAGCGATGCGTTCGGCCACCATCACACCTTCTTCCATCGCCTTGTGCGCGAGCATCGGCCCGCGCACCACGTCGCCCACCGCCCAGACGTTGGGCAGATTCGTGCGGCAATGCTCATCGACGACGACACGGCCACGCTCGTCGATCGCCAGGCCCACCGCCGCGGCGTCGAGCCCGTCGGTGTTGGGCACGCGACCCACCGCGACGATGACGCGATCGGCCACCACCTCCCTTTGCTCACCCCCCACGCGATAACGCACCGTTACCGTTTCGCCGTTCGGTTCTGCCCCGTCGATCGCGACACCGAGTTCGAACTTCAGACCTTGCTTTTCGAAAAGCTTGCGCGCTTCTTTCGCCACCTCTGGGTCGGCGGCGGCGAGGAACTCCGGCGCCGCCTCGAGCACCGTCACCTCAGCGCCCAAGCGCCGCCATACCGATCCCATCTCCAGACCGATGACCCCAGCGCCGATGATCACCAGATGCGGCGGCACCGCCTGCAGGCGCAGCGCCCCTTCGTTGTCGCAAATCAGGCGGTTGTCCACCGGAATGTTGGGCAGATGCCGCGGCTTAGAGCCGGTGGCAACGATCACGTGGCGCGCGCGTACCGTGTCGTTGCCCACCGCCACTTGCCAAGCGTCGGTATCGCGCCCGACGAAGCGACCGTGGCCGGGCAGAAAGGTGACTTTGTTCTTGCGAAACAGCCCCTTGATTCCTTGCGTCAGCTGCGCAACGATCGCATCTTTGCGCGCCATCATCTTGGGCACGTCGATCGTCGGCGCACTCACGCCGATGCCTTGCGCCGCGAATTCGTGCGCGGCGAGTTCAAAAAGATGCGAGGTGTGCAGCAACGCCTTGGAAGGGATGCAGCCGACGTTAAGGCATGTCCCGCCCAAACGCGGTTCGCCTTTGGGGTCATCATAAGGGTTGCTCTCGCAGCAAGCCGTTACCAAGCCCAGCTGTGCGGCACGGATCGCCGCCACATAACCGCCTGGGCCGCCGCCGATCACCAAAACGTCATACGTCGTTGCGCTCACGGGTTCTCTCCCTGGTCAACCTGTCTTTGTCTCTATTTGCCCACTTCCCTGGTATTGGCGCCCGCTGCCGCAAGGCACGCCGTCCGTGGTGCAATCGCCGTGCCTTGCGGAAAAAGCGTCGTGAGTCGATTCAGAACCTCTGCGAACGGCTCCTAACCCCGCGCGCCTCAATGAAGATCGACTCGCTCTCGGCATGAGGCCCTTACAAATCGAGCAGCATCCGCGCCGGATCTTCGAGCGCTTCCTTGATCGCCACCAGACCCAACACCGCTTCGCGCCCGTCGATGATGCGGTGGTCATACGACAGCGCCAGGTAGTTGATCGGCCGGATCACGATCTGGCCGTTTTCCACCACCGGCCGGTCCTTGGTGGCATGGATGCCCAGGATCGCCGATTGCGGCGGGTTGATGATCGGGGTAGAAAGCATCGAACCGAACACGCCGCCGTTGCTGATCGAGAACGTGCCACCGGTGAGTTCTTCCACCGACAGGCGACCGTCCTTGGCCCGCTGACCGAAGTCGGCGATCTTCTTCTCGATTTCCGCCAGGCTCATCTGATCCGCGTCGCGCAAAATGGGCACGACCAGGCCGCGCGGGCTGCCCACTGCGATGCCGATGTCGATGTAGCCGTGGTAGATGATCTCATCGCCATCGACTGAAGCATTCAGGATCGGGAAGCGCTTTAACGCCACACAGGCGGCCTTGACGAAAAAGCTCATGAACCCCAAGCGCACGCCGTGTTTCTTCTCGAACGCTTCGCCGTACTTTTTGCGCAGCTCGATCACCGGCAGCATGTTGACCTCGTTGAACGTGGTCAGCATCGCCGTCTCTTGTTTGGATTGCAGCAGGCGCTCGGCGATGCGCTTGCGGATCTTGGTCATCGGCACGCGCTGCTCGGGCCGCTCGCCCAGCACCGCGGGCGTCATCACCGGCGCTTCGGCGGTCGGCGCTGCTGCCGGCGCCGCTTTCGGCGCGGCAGAGAGCGCGTCTTCCTTGGTCACGCGCCCACCGCGGCCCGTGCCGGTGACATCGGTCGCCGCCAGTCCTTTTTCCTCCAGGATCTTGCGCGCCGCCGGGCTCGCCACCCCAGCAGCGGCCGGCGCAGAAACCGCTACCGGCTGCGTCGGGGCAGGTTGTGGTGCGGCGGCGGTGGCGGAGGCTGCGGGGGCACCCTGGACCACCCCGGCGCTGGCTTGCGTATCGATCTCGGCAATCACTTCACCTGAAGTGACTGCCTCACCGTCTTTCTTGATGATGCGCACGAGCACCCCGTCGGCGGGCGCCGGGGTTTCCAACACCACTTTGTCCGTTTCGATATCGACCAGGTTCTCATCGCGTTTGACGGCTTCGCCCTCGCGCTTGTGCCAAGTCATCAATGACGCTTCGGAAACCGATTCCGATAGCTGCGGAACTTTGACTTCGATCAACATGCCAGTCTCTCCTTCCTTCCATCAATCTGCCAACGGGCCGAATGCCCCCTCGACCACTGCCTTTTGCTGCGCAATGTGCTTGGCGAGATAGCCCACCGCCGGCGAAGCCGACGCCGGACGGGCCACCAGGTACAACTTCTGCCCTTTGCCCAACACCCCATCGAGGTGCTGGCGCGACAGCAGCCAGTACCAAGCGCCTTGGTTGCGCGGTTCTTCCTGCACCCAAACGTACTCTTTGAGCTTGGGGTAGGACGCCAGCGCTGCTTGCAGGGCCGCCGCTGGGAACGGATAGAACTGCTCCAGGCGCACGATCGCCACGTCGTCGATGCCTTTTTCCCGCCGATACGCGGCCAGCTCGTAGTAGATCTTGCCCGAACACATGAGCACGCGTTTGACCTTGGCCGGATCCAGCGGTTCGACCTCGGGGATCACGGTGCGAAACTGACCGCTGGTGAATTCGCTCATCGGCGAGGCGGCCTCTTTGAGGCGCAACAGCGATTTCGGAGTGAAAACGACTAGGGGTTTGCGCACCTTGCGCAGCATCTGCCGGCGCAACAGATGGAAGATCTGCGACGCGGTGGTGGGCATGCACACCTGCCAGTTCTGTTCGGCCGAAAGTTGCAGGTAGCGTTCGATGCGCGCCGAGGAATGCTCCGGCCCTTGGCCTTCATAGCCGTGCGGCAGCAGCAGCGTGATACCGCTCAGCCGCCCCCACTTCGCTTCGGCCGACGAGATGAACTGGTCGATCACCACCTGCGCCCCGTTGGCAAAATCACCGAACTGCGCTTCCCAGATGGTGAGCTGGTTCGGTTCCGAGAGCGAATAGCCGTAGTCAAAGCCGAGCGTCCCCTCTTCCGAAAGCGTGGAGTCGAAGACGTAGAACGGCCCTTGCCCTTCCTGGATGTTTTGCAGCGGAACGTACGTGCCCTCGTCCCAACGTTCGCGGTTCTGGTCGTGCAACACGGCGTGGCGGTGAAAGAACGTACCGCGCCCCACGTCCTCACCCGACAGACGCACGCCAAAGCCTTGCGCCACCAGCGACGCGTAGGCGAGGTTTTCCCCAAAGCCCCAGTCAGCCGGCATCTCACCCCGGCCCATCGCACGGCGATCCTCGATGATTTTCTGTACCCGCGGATGCAGCGCAAAACCCTCGGGAACGGTGGTGAGCCGCTCCGCCAGACGCCGGAATTCTGACTCAGGAATCGCGGTGTCGCACTCATCGGTATAGGGTTGCTTCAAAAATGGCGTCCAGTCTACGGCGTGACTGCGCACCACGTTCGCGACCACCGGGTTGTACAACAGCTCACCTCGGTCGAGCGCTTCGCGGTAGCGCTGGATGTACTCGTCCGGTTCGGAAGCACCGATTACCCCCTCTTGCACCAGACGCTGCGCGTAGAGGTGCCGCGTGCCCGGATGCTGGCGGATCTTGCGGTACATCAACGGCTGCGTCACCGCCGGCTCGTCCTGTTCGTTGTGGCCGAGCTTACGGAAGCAGACGATGTCGACGACCACGTCTTTCTTGAATTCCTTGCGAAACTCCAATGCGATTTGGGTCACCAGCGCCACCGCTTCCGGGTCATCGCCATTGACGTGAAAGATTGGCGCTTCGGCCATTTTGAACACGTCGGTGCAGTAAGTAGACGAGCGCAGATCGCGCGGGTCGGAGGTGGTAAATCCGATCTGGTTGTTGATGATGATATGTACCGTCCCGCCCACCCCGTAGCCGCGGGTCTGCGAGAAATTGAGCACTTCCTGGTTGACCCCTTGTCCGGCCACCGCCGCATCACCGTGAATGAGGATCGGCACCACCGTATCCTTGGACGTATCCTTGCGCCGCACCTGCCGCGCGTACGCCGAACCGAGCACCACCGGGTTGACGATCTCTAGGTGCGAGGGGTTGAACGCGAGCGACAGATGCACGGGCCCACCGGGGGTGAGCACGTCACTGGAAAAACCCATGTGGTATTTGACGTCGCCGGCGGAGAGTTCGCTCGCTTTTTTGCCTTCGAACTCGTCGAAGAGGTCTTTGGGGGATTTGCCCAGCACGTTGACCAGCACGTTCAGCCGCCCGCGGTGCGCCATGCCGATCAACACCTCTTGTGCCCCCAGACGGCCGGCGGTGCGGATCGCCTCATCCAGCGCCACGATCGCCGACTCACCGCCTTCGAGCGAAAAGCGCTTCTGACCCACATAACGGGTGTGCAAGTACCGCTCCAGCGTCTCGGCCGCGGTCAAGCGCTCCAGGATGCGTTTTTTCTGATCGGCATCAAACCGCGGGGTGCTGCGGATCGGTTCCAGGCGTGCCTGCAACCAGCGCTTCTCCGCCGTGCTGGTGAGGTACATGTACTCCACGCCGATGTTCTGGCAGTAGGTGCGGCGCAGCGCGTCCAGGATCTCGCGCAAGGTTGCTGTCTGTTTGCCTACCCCCTGGAACGAGCCGACGTTGAACGTGCGGTTCAGATCCGCCTCAGTGAATCCATAGGTGGAAGGCTCCAGCTCCGGGATCATCGGCCGCTCTTGGCGCTTGAGCGGATCGAGGTCGGCGATGCGGTGCCCCATGAAGCGGTGCGCGTTGATGAGCTGCAGCGTCGCGACCTGATATTGCCCATCGTCCGTGCCCGTCTTGATGTAACGAACCGCGCCCATGCGGCCGAGCTGCTCGAACGCCGCAACGATCGGCGCATGCGGACGCTCTTCGATCGCTGGTCCTTGTTGGCGGATTCTCTCAAAATACGTCCGCCACGGTTCCGGCACCGCGTTGGGGTCGGCCAGAAAATGCTCATACAGCGTTTCGACGAACGGCGCGTTCGCACCAAACAGCGCCGACGTCGCGACAAAATCCCGGTATCCCATTCGTCTCTCCTCAAAACACACAAGGCGCCCCCTGGTTTGGTTGGCGCCTCATGCGGACTTTACTTCACCGTTCAAGCCTCCGCTGGGCTTCTCACCGCTCGGCAAGCGGCTTGACGTCGCGCCGCGGTGCGCCGACGTACAACTGGCGCGGCCGCCCGATCTTGTATTCGGGGTCGGTGATCATCTCTTCCCACTGCACGTACCAGCCCACCGCGCGCGCCAGCGCGAAGATGCAGGTAAACATCGAGGTGGGAATGCCGATCGCGCGCTGCACGATGCCGGAATAGAAGTCCACGTTCGGGTACAGTTTCTTCTCAACGAAGTATTCGTCCTCGAGCGCGATTCGCTCCAGCTCCATCGCCAGCTTGAACAGTCGGTCGTTTTCCAGCCCCAGCTCGGCGAGCACCTCGTGGCAGATCTTGCGCATGAGCTTGGCGCGCGGGTCGTAGTTCTTATAGACGCGGTGCCCAAAACCCATCAGCTTGAATGGATCGCTCTTGTCCTTGGCGCGCTTGATGTATTCGCCCACCCGCGACACGTCGCCGATCTCTTCGAGCATGCGCAGGCACGCCTCGTTCGCCCCGCCGTGCGCCGGACCCCACAAGCAGGCGATCCCGGCGGAAATGCACGCGAACGGATTCGCCCCCGAGGAACCCGCCAGCCGCACCGTCGAAGTCGACGCGTTTTGCTCGTGATCGGCGTGCAGGGTGAAGATCACGTCCATCGCGCGCACGAGCACCGGGTTCGGCTCGTACTTCTCGCACGGCGTGCCGAACATCATGTACAAGAAGTTCGACGTGTAGTCGAGGTCATTGCGCGGGTACATGAACGGCTGGCCAATGTTGTATTTGTAGGCCATCGCGACGATCGTCGGCATCTTGGCAATCAGCCGAATGAACGAAAGATCGCGGTGCTCCTGATCGGAGAAATCCATCACGTCATGGTAGAACGCCGACAATGCGCCCACCACCCCGACCATCACCGCCATCGGGTGGGCGTCACGGCGGAACCCGCTGAAAAAGCGCGTCATTTGATCATGCAGCATGGTGTGACGGCTGACCGCGCGCTCGAATTCTTCTTTTTGCTTGGCGTTGGGCAATTCGCCGTACTTGAGCAGATACGCCACTTCCATGAACGAGCACTGCTCGGCCAACTGCTCGATCGGGTAACCGCGATAGAGCAGTTCGCCTTTCTCACCGTCGATGTAGGTGATCGTCGAACGGCAGCTGGCGGTGGACAGAAAACCCGGGTCATAGGTGAAGACCCCGGCTTGGCCACCGAGTTTGCGAATGTCGATGCATTCGTTGCCATAGGTTGGGGTCAAGATGGGAAACTCATACGACTTACCGTCGATGACCACGGTGGCATTGCGGCTGTTTTCGCTCATGATGGCTTCCTTTGCGTCAAACGATTCATCCATCCTTCTGGTGGCCCAGAAGCTCCCTGGTTTGTTGCGCATGCGCGGCGCGTATGCGCTCGATCAATTGCTGCCAGTCGGCACGCGGCACCGGCGCGGCTCCGCGCACCATCGCCCACAGGTCGTGATCCTCCAGCGTCAGCAACGCCTCCAGCGCCGCCAGCTCCTCGTCGCTCAAGCGATCGAATTCCTGCTGCAAAAACGGCCGGAACGTCAGATCGAGCTCGAGCAGCGCCCGGCGACAGCGCCAACGGATCCGACCTCGTTCGTTCATCACAGCATCCGCGCGACCATCAGGTCTTTGATCTTGCCGATCGCCTTGGTCGGATTGAGATGTTTCGGGCACACATCCACACAGTTCATGATGGTGTGGCAACGGAACAGGCGATACGGATCGTTGAGATTGTCAAGCCGCTCGTTGGTGGCCTGATCGCGCGTGTCGGCAATGAAGCGGTACGCCGCCAATAACCCGGCAGGCCCGACGAACTTGTCGGGATTCCACCAAAACGACGGACACGAGGTCGAGCAGCACGCGCACAGGATGCACTCGTACAGGCCGTTGAGCTCCTCGCGATCCTGCGGCGATTGCAGCCGCTCGCGCTCGGGCGGCGGGTCGTGGTTGATCAGGTACGGCGTGATCGAGTGGTACTGCTTAAAGAACTGGGTCATATCCACGATCAGGTCGCGGATCACCGGCAGCCCCGGAATTGGCCGCAACACGATCGGTTGCTCCAGCGAGTCGATGTCGGTCAGACACGCCAGGCCGTTGCGGCCGTTGATGTTCATCGCGTCCGACCCACATACCCCTTCGCGGCAGGAGCGGCGAAACGCGATCGAATCATCCTTGGCTTTGAGCTTGACGAGCGCCTGCAGCAGTTTCTTGTCGGTGGGCTCGATCTCCACCGAAATGTCCTGCAGGTACGGCTTAGCGTCCTTGTCCGGGTCGTAGCGATAAATGCGGAAATGTACGGTTCGAAGGCTCATGGCTCTCGCTCCTTGTCAGTAGGTGCGCTTCGCGAGCGGGATCGGCTCGGTTTCCGGATGGAGCGGCTTGAGATGCACCGGCTTATAAGTGAGACGGTTGCCGTCACGGTACCACAGCGTGTGCTTGAGCCACTCTTTGTCGTTGCGGCCGTTGGGAAACTCCGGCGTATCCGGGCAGTCGTCGCGCACGTGCGCACCACGCGACTCTTTGCGCGCCTCGGCAGAAATCATCGTCGCCTTGGCCACTTCGATCATGTTTTCCAGCTCCAGCGCTTCGATGCGCGCGGTGTTCCACACTTTCGACTTGTCGGTAATAAACGTGCGCTGTACGCGCTCTTCGACCTCGAGGATCTTCTGCACCCCTTGCTTGAGAAGATCGGCAAAGCGAAACACCCCGGCGTGTTTTTGCATCGTGCGCTGCATGTCCACCAGCACGTCCGCCACCCGCTCGCCGCTCGTGGCCGATTCCAGCCGTGCCAAGCGCGCCAGCGACCGGTCCGCCGCGTCATTGGGCAGCGGCTTGAGGCGCAGGTTGCCAGACTGGATGTCAGCCGCGGCCGTCTCGCCTGCCGATTTGCCGAAGACCAACAAATCGAGCAACGAGTTGGTGCCCAGGCGGTTGGCACCATGTACCGAGGCGCAAGCGCATTCCCCGGCAGCGTAAAACCCAGGCACCACCACTTCGGGATCGTCCCCTTTGGGCACCACCACCTGGCCAAGGTAGTTGGTCGGAATCCCCCCCATCTGGTAATGCACCGTCGGCACCACCGGGATTGGCTCCTTGATCGGGTCGACGCCAGCAAACTGGATCGAAATTTCGCGAATGCCCGGCAGGCGCTTCATGATCGTCTCGGGCGGCAGGTGCGTGATGTCCAGCAGTACGTAGTCCTTGTTTGGACCGCAGCCGCGTCCCTCGTTGATCTCGGTGACCATCGCCCTTGAGACCACATCGCGGCTGGCGAGGTCCTTGAGGTTGGGCGCGTAGCGCTCCATGAAGCGCTCGCCGTGGCAGTTACGCAGGATCCCGCCTTCGCCGCGCACCCCCTCGGTGATGAGCACGCCCGCTCCGGCCACGCCCGTGGGGTGGAACTGCCAAAACTCCATGTCTTCGAGCGGAAAGCCAGCGCGCGCGGCCATCCCTAGGCCGTCGCCGGTATTGATGAACGCGTTGGTGGAAGAGTAATAGATGCGTCCCGCGCCGCCGGTGGCAAAAATCGTCGCTTTGGCGTGGAAAATCGCCACCTTACCGGTTTCCATCTCCAGCGCCGTGACCCCGACGACGTCACCGTCGGCATCGCGGATGAGATCGAGCGCCATCCATTCGACGAAAAACTGCGTGCGCGCACGCACGTTGCGCTGGTACAGCGCGTGCAGCATCGCGTGGCCGGTGCGGTCGGCGGCGGCGCAGGCGCGCATCACCGGCGCTTCACCGTAATTCATCGAGTGGCCACCGAACGGCCGCTGATAGATGCGTCCGTCATCGGTACGGTCGAAGGGCATGCCGAAATGTTCCAGTTCGACCACCACCTCCACGGCCTTGCGGCACATGAATTCGATCGCATCCTGGTCACCCAACCAGTCGGAACCCTTGACGGTGTCGTACATGTGCCAGTGCCAATGGTCGGGCGTGGAGTTGCCGAGACTGGCCGACACGCCCCCTTGCGCGGCGACGGTGTGCGAACGGGTCGGAAACACTTTGGACAGCACCGCGGTGCGCAGCCCCGCTTCGGTGAGCGCCAGTGCCGCACGCAATCCCGCGCCGCCGGCGCCGACGATCACCGCGTCGAAGGTGTATTTTTCGATGTTTTGACTCATAGCATTCGTCCCTTACGTCTCACAGACCGGCCAGCACCTTGGCCACCCAAGCCAGGTAACCGATGAGCAACATCGCGGTGAGCACATGCAGCGCCAGGCGCACGCCGATCGGCTTGATGTAATCCATCCAGATGTCGCGCACGCCAATCCAGGCGTGGTAGCACAACGCCGCAAAGAACAGGAACGTCAGAAACTGCATCAATCGCCCGGAAAAGAGCGCGCTCCAATGCTCATAGGTCATCGCTGGCAGCGTCAGTGCCGCAAAGGCGAAGATCACGGTGTAGAGGACCATGTACACCGCGGTGATGCGCTGAATCAACCAATCCTTGACGCCATAATGGGCGCCCACCACCAAGCGCTTTACCATAGCCACACTCCCAGGATCACCGTCAGCGCCAGACTCACCGCCAACACCACGCGCGCGCTTTGTCGCGCTGGCTCCAACTCGACCCCTTTATGCAGATCGAGCAAAAGAAAGCGAATGCCGGCGCAGAAGTGGTGCAAATATGCCCACAGCAGCCCAAAGAGGATCAGCTTGACGAACCAGTGCCCAACGATCGCTTTATACTGCGCGAACGTTTCGGGTGATGTCAGACTGAGATCGAACAGATAAATGAGAAACGGCAAAAACAAGAACAGCCCACCCCCGCTGATGCGGTGCAGGATCGACACGATCCCCGGCAGCGGCAGGTAAATCTCGCGCAAGTCGAGAAACTTGGGCCGTTTTCGCACCTGAGCTTGCGTCATCGCTACTACTCCCCTGGTTGCACCAACGTCTGACCCTACGGGATCAGACTCCTTCAACGAAAAACGCTTCGCACACCGAAGCCGACTTTTCCAAACGCTTTCTGCTGCCTCCTGTCCGCGATGCAACAGGACATCTTTTTATCGTGGAACATTTATCTTATCTTACTTTTGCTTCAGGATATTCTTAACCACACGGCTACACGCCTTACGTGAGTTCGTTGTAATAGTGATAGTCTTTCGTGGCATATAAGCCGCGGCGCCATTCCACCGGCCGATCGTTATAGGTATAGGCCACCCGCTCCACCGACAGCAGCGGACTGCGTTCCGGCACCCCCAACACTTCTGCGGCAACGCGATCGGCCGCCACAGCCTTGAGCCGCTCCTCGGCCCGCACCATCCGCACTCCAAAACGTGATTCGAAGAAGCTATACAGCGACCCCTGCCAGGAACGAAGCGCATCGAGCGAAAAGCCGGCAAACACATCGCCCGGCAGATAGATCTCGTCCAGCACTAACGGCGTGCGCTCGAACTTCAGCACGCGGCGCAAAATTACCACCGGCGAGCCCACCGGCACACGCAGCACACGCGACGCTTCTTGCCCGGCCTTGGCGTGCCAGCAATCGATCGGCTCGCTCTTGAGCTGCAGCCATTGCCCGTCATCGCGCCGCAAGCGCAGAAAACGATAAAACTGGCGCGGGTCCTGATGCGATACGACGAACGTGCCTTTGCCCTGTTTGCGCTCGAGCAGATTGTCTGCGACCAGCTCGTCGATCGCCTTGCGCACCGTGCCCGCCGAGACGCCAAAACGCGTCGCCAGCTCCTGTTCGCTGGGAATCATCTCCCCCGGCAGCCACTCTTTGTTCTCGAGCGACTGCAGGATCAGCGCCTTGACTTGGCGATAAAGCGGACTAAAGGACGGTGTACCGGACATGAAAGCTATTGAAGCACAAAACGGCGTCGTTGTCTACTGGGTCAGATATCTTATATAAGACACAAAAGATAAGACTGAATGATTGACACCGCTGCGCTTCCTTTCTATCATAGCGTTACCTTTGTCTTTTGCCAGGGAGAATCCAATGAGCAAACCCCCCGTACGCGTCACCGTCACCGGCGCTGCCGGTCAAATCGGTTACAGCCTGCTGTTTCGCATCGCCGCCGGCGAAATGCTGGGGCGTGACCAGCCGGTGATCCTGCAACTGCTGGACCTGCCGCAAGCGCAAAAAGCGCTCACCGGCGTGATGATGGAACTCGAAGACTGCGCGTTTCCGCTGCTTGTGGACATGATCGCCACCGATGACCCCAACGTCGCGTTCAAAGACGCCCAGGTCGCCCTGCTGGTAGGCGCCAAACCGCGCGGCCCCGGGATGGAGCGCAAAGACCTGCTGTCGGAAAACGCCAAAATTTTCACCGTGCAGGGCGCAGCGATCGGTCAGCACGCCGATCCGAACTGCAAAGTGCTCGTGGTGGGCAACCCGTGCAACACCAACGCCTACATCGCGATGAAGACCGCGCAGAAATACGGTCGCGTACCGGCGCGCAATTTCACCGCAATGCTGCGCCTGGATCACAACCGGGCGCTTGCGCAACTGGCGAAGAAAACCGGCCAACCGGTGAGCAGCTTCACGCAAATCGCGGTGTGGGGCAACCATTCGCCGACGATGTACCCGGACATCCGCTTCTGCATGAGTAGCGGCAAGCCGGTGCGCGAACTCATCAACGACGACGCCTGGGTGCGTGACGTGTTCATCCCCACAGTGGGCAAACGCGGGGCGGCGATCATCGAGGCGCGTGGCCTTTCTTCCGCGGCGTCGGCTGCCAACGCGGCGATCGATCACCTGCGTGACTGGTGGCTGGGCAGCAATGGCAGCTGGGTGACGATGGGCGTGCCGTCAGACGGCTCCTACGGCATCCCGGAAGGTGTGGTGTTCGGATTTCCGTGCGTGTGCGAAAACGGTGACTATCGCATCGTTCAGAGCCTGCCAATCGACGACTTCTCGCAAGAACGCATCCAAAAGACGCTGGCCGAACTCGAAGAAGAGCGCGCGGCAGTCAAGGATCTGCTGAGCTAGTATTGTTGGCGCTGCAAAACGTGCAAAAGCCGCTCTCTGAGCGGCTTTTTTCATTCGAGTCTACTCATTCCGTCCGCTCCTCCTACCCGCACGGCTTCGATTATGCTGATGATGGCAAGGCGCGACTGTATTCGCTTCACATGGCTCAGATGCGGTAATCGTTGAAGGCCATGAGCCTTTCCTTCCCTGCACATTGTTTGTCACAGCACCGAGCAATTCATCGCCCTCAGCGTTGCTTCTTGTCGTTTGCCACTACGTGCCTTTGCGCGATAATTGCCGTGATCGTCTGTGGAACGTTTGGCGATGCGTCCTGCCATGACTGTCCTCGTTACCGGTGGCGCGGGCTACATTGGTGCCCACACCTGCGTCGTACTGCTCGAAGCCGGGTATGAGGTGGTCGTTGTCGATGACTTCAGCAACAGCCACCCGCAAGCCATTCGGCGCATCGAGCGCATCACCGGCAAAAAGGTCACGCTTATCGAAGGGGACGTACGCGATCGCGTGCTGTTGACCGCAGCGCTTCTCGATCACGCCTGTGAGGCGGTCATTCATTTTGCC
>FWWL01003369.1_pt1 | contig 29467 bp, 38 predicted proteins | sample 2228331 | NCBI WGS metagenome assembly FWWL01 (sample SAMEA103939775, study PRJEB20133) | metagenome
CCGGGGTTTTCCGGGCGCCTTTATGGAGGTGGGGTATGCGGCCAAAGTGGTGGTTGGCACCTCTTTTTATCCTGGCCCTGGCCCAGGGGGTCGATCCCCGGGAGGAGGCCAAGCGGCAGAAACAGCTTCTCCTGGAGACCGCAGGCGTCCTGCCCACGGAGCTCATCGTAGAGCAGGGTAGGGAGCTTTTTTACCGCAAAGGCCCTAGCGGCAAGACCATGGAGGCCTGCGATTTCGGCCTGGGCCCTGGGGTTTTGGAAGGGGCAGCAGCCCGGCTGCCCCGGTACTTCCTGGACACAGGCCGGGTGGAGGACCTGGACCTGCGTATCCTCACCTGCCTCACCCGGGTCCAGGGGTTCAAACCCGAGGCGGTTAAGCGCTCCGAGGTGGTGGCCATCGCCTTTTACGTGGCGAGCCATTCCACGGGCAAGCCCATCCAAGTTCGGCTTCTTTTCCCGGAGGAGCGGGAGCTCTATGCCCTTGGGGAAAAGCTCTTTTACGCCCGGACCGGGGCCAGGGACGTGGGGTGCGCCACCTGCCACGTAAGCTATGTGGGCCGGAGGGCCGGGGTCCTCCCCTATGCCGATGTCCTAGGCCAGGACAAGTCTTGGACCCACTGGCCGGCCTACCGCTACTCCAATGACCAGGCCTGGACCATGCAGGACCGGATCCGGGCCTGCTACGGCAATATCGCCCATCCTGCGCCGGCCCTGTATTCCACCCCGATTCTGGCGCTGGAGCTCTTCATCGCCTACCGCAACAACGGGGCCTTGGTGGAGGAATGGCCGGCCTTTGTCCGGTAAGGAGGAGGTATGCGCAAGGGGATTTGGCTTTTGTTCCTGGCCTCGGCCCTGGTCCTGGCCCAGGCCTACCTCACCCCTAAGGAGTTGGAACGGCTTAAGGATGCGGGGGGGGCCTACCATAAGGTCTTTGCCGAGCAGCGCCCCGACCAGGCCCTCTGCGCCCTATACCGCAACCGCTTGCCCGCGGAGATCCTGCCCAGGTTCATAGAGGAGCAGCGCGCCCTCATCCAGTACCCCAAAGACGCGAGGCTCATGGGGGACTGGCGCAAGGGGGGTGCGATTTTCAATAACCTCCAGAGGGCCAACTGCTTCTCCTGCCATTACGGTTCCCCGATCCACCTGGGTGGGGATGTGGGGCCAAGCCTGGAGAAGTACGGGCTTAACCGGGGCCAGTCCGAGGCCATCCAGCGCTACACCTACGAGGTCATCTACAACGCCTGGGCCTACTTCCCCTGCACGGTGATGTACCGCTTTGGGGTCCAGGGGCTTTTGACCCCGGAGGAGATCGCCGACGTGGTGGCCTACCTCCTGGACCCCGAAAGCGAGTTCAACACCAAACCCGCGGTGGGGTCGCAATGAACCGTAGAGAGGTCCTGGGATGGCTGGCTGCCATGGGGGTGGTGGGGCCTAAGGCCTTTGCTCAATTCCTGGAGAGGCCCGAGGCCATCTACGACCTCCCCCCTTACGGGGACCTCACCCTCCTTTACCTTTCCGACCTTCACGCCCAGCTCAGGCCCCATTACTACATGGAGCCCCCGAACCTCATCCCCCCTAAGCCCCTTATGGGCCGGCCGGGGTACCTCACGGGGGAGGCCATCCTCCGCTACTACGGGCTAAAGCCTGGGAGCCTCGAGGCCTACCTGGCCTCCTTTGTGGACTTCGAGGCCCTGGCGGAGCGGTTTGGCCCCTTGGGGGGCGGGGCCCAGATCGCCGCCCTTATCCGCGCCCAAAAGGGTAGGGCCAGGAAGGCCCTGGTCCTGGATGGCGGGGATACCTGGACCAACTCGGGGATCAGCCTCCTCACCCGGGGGGAGGCCGTGGTGGAGTGGATGAACCGGGTGGGGTTTGACCATATGGTCTCCCACTGGGAGTGGACCCTGGGCCGGGAGCGGGTGGAGGAGCTTCTAGGGAGGCTTAAAGCCCAGTTCCTGAGCTTTAATATCCGGGACGAGCTCTTCGGCGACCCCCTTTTCCCGGAATACGCCATTCACCAGGCCGGTGGTTACACCGTGGCCATCCTCGGTTCCTCCTACCCCTACACCCGGGTGGCCCACCCCGAGGCCTTCACCGAGGGGCTATCCTTCGGGGTGCGGGAGAAGGAGCTGGCCCAGCTGGTGGAGAGGCTCCGGGGGGAGGGGGTGGACGCCATTATTCTCCTTTCCCATAACGGCCTCCCCCTGGACACCGCCTTGGCCCAGCGCGTCCCCGGGATTGACCTCATCCTCACGGGGCACACCCACGACCTCACCTTTACCCCCTTAAGGGTGGGCCGGACCTATATCGTGGCCGGGAGCACCGCGGGGAAGGCCCTGGTCCGGGTGGACCTCAGGCTCAAACGGGGCGGGATCGCCTCCTTGCGCCTAAGGGTCCTCCCGGTGGCCAGCCGGGTTCTCCCGGAAGATCCTGAGGTCAAGGCCTTCTTGGATGAGGCCTTCCGGCCCCATGAGGCCTACCTCTCCGAGCCCTTGGCCCTTTCCGAGACCCTCCTCTACAAGCGGGACACCCTCTACTCCACCTTTGACGAGCTGGCGGGGCGGGCCATGGAGGCCTACTACGGGGTGGAGGTGGCCTTTAGCCCCGGGACCCGCTGGGGCACCACGGTCCTGCCCGGGCAGGCCATCACCCGGGACCACCTTTTGGCCTTCACCGGCTTTACCTACCCTGAGGTCTACGTCTTCCGGCTTAAGGGGGGTCAGATCAAGGCTCTTCTGGAAGACGTGGCCGCGAATGTGTTTAGCCCCGACCCCTTCTACCAGCAAGGGGGGGATCTGACCCGGACCTATGGCCTCACCTACACCCTAGACCCCGACGCCCCCCTGGGCCAGCGCATCCAGGACCTTAAGGTCCGGGGCCAGCCTCTAGACCCCGGGCGGGCCTACCTCTGCGCCGCTTATGGGGGGAGGCTCCAGCGCCTGGGCACCCCGGTGGAAGGGGTGGAGCCTAAGCCCATCTACGAGGTCATGGAGGCCTACCTCCGGGGTCTGGGCCGGGTGGAGCTTCCCCCCAGGCCCAACGTTCGGGTGGTGGGCCGGAACTACCGGATACCCGAGGTGAGAGGATGAGAAGAGCAGGGTGGATTGTAGGGCTTTTGGTCTTGGGCCTCGGTTTTTCCCAGGTGAGCCCCTTTAAGGCCCGCCTCGAGGCCGCCCTTCGCTCTGGGGGCGAGGAGTTTGCCAAGGTCATGCAGGGCCAGGATAAGGCCCAGGCCCTCTGTTCCCAGTACCGGGACAAGCTCCCCCCGGAGCTCATTCCCGGTTTCCTGGCGGAGCAGAAGGCCCTTATCCGGTACCCCAAGGACGGGCGGCTCCTGGGGGACTGGCGGAACGGGGAGAGGGTCTTCACCGACCCCAGGCGGGGGAACTGCTACGCCTGCCACGCCGGGGACCCCCGGGAGGTGGCCTACGGGACCATGGGGCCAAGCCTCACGGGGTACGGGGCCCGGGGGACCTCGGAGGCCGTGGTCCGGTACACCTACGAGAAGATCTACAACGCCTGGGCCTTTGTCCCCTGCTCCCTGATGTACCGGGGTGGGGTGCATGGCCTCTTCACCCCCGAGGAGACCGCGGACCTGGTGGCCTACCTTTTGGACCCGGAATCCCCCATTAACCGGAGGTGAGGCGTGAAGCGGAGGATCCTTTTCTTTGGCCTGCTCTTGGGAGGGCTTGGGCTATGGGCCTGGACCCAGGGGGATAAGCCCTTGGACCCCTACGAAGAGGCCATGCGCCAGCGGCAGATGTACCTGGAGACCTTTGGGGTTCTCCCCGGGGAGCTTTACGTGGAGGAGGGGAAGGAGCTCTTCTACCGCAAGGGGCCGAGCGGTAAAACCCTCGAGGCCTGCGATTTCGGCAAGGGCCCTGGGGTCCTGGAAGGGGTCTACGCCATCCTTCCCAGGTACTTCCCCGACACCCGCCGCGTGGAGGACCTCGAGACCCGGGTCTACACCTGCATGCAGCGGGTCCAGGGGTTTAAGCCAGAGGAGATTAAGCGGGAGGAGGTCCAGGCCATTACCACCTATATCGCCTCCTTCTCCTCCAAGGCTAAGCTTCAGGTGGTCCCCAAGCACCCCCAGGAGCTCGCCGTGTACAACCTCGGCCGGGAGCTCTGGTACCAGAGGGCCGGGGCCCGGGACATGAGCTGCGCCGTCTGCCACGAGCAGTACGCGGGCCAGAGGGTAAGGCTTTCCCCGGTGCGGAGCCCAGCCCAGGGCCTGGGGAACGAGTGGCCGGCCTACCGCTTCGAGGCGGACAAGCTTTACACCATGCAGGACCGGATCCACTTCTGCTACGAGTCCATCGCCATTCCTCCCCCCGGGTTCTACTCCGAGCCCTACATTGCCCTGACCCTTTACATGCTGGCCGAGGCCACCAAGGCGGGGCATGCCTTTGAGGAGCTCCCCTTCTTCACGAGGTAGGCCATGCGCCGCCGGGACCTCCTCCTAGCCCTTCCCCTCTTTCCCCTGGCCCGGGCCCAGGCCGGGGAGGAATGGGTCCAGGCCTTTGGCCGCTTCCTCCAGAGGGTGCCCCCGGCCAGCTACCTGGTCTACCCCACGGAGGCCAAGGACCTCCTCCTCTTTGAGCCCTTCATCCTGGACGTCCGCACCCGGGAGGAACGGGCTAAGGGGTATATCCCGGGCTCGGTGCACATCTACGCAGGGGAGGTGCCGGACCGGCTGGGGGAGCTTCCCAGGGACAAGGAGACCCTTATTCTGGTCTACTGCAACAGCGGAAGCGTCTCGGCGGTGGTGGCGGCTTTTCTCCAGGCTTTAGGCTACAAAAATGCCAAAAACATCGCCCATGGCTTTAAAGGTTGGTTGGATGCAGGCTTAGAGGTGGAGGTGCCATGAAAAAGCTGGTAGCGGTCTTGACCCTTTTGGGATTGGCAACGGCTCAATCCCTGGTGGTGGAGGTCCAGGGGAGCCTCGAGGAGGTGGAGGCCAGGACCCTGGAGGCCCTTAAGGCCTCTGGGCTTGAACCCCTTAGGGTCCTAAACCTGGGGGAACAAGTCCGGCAGGTCACCGGCCCCGGCTTCCCCGAGTACCGGCTGGTCCTCCTGGCCCCGGAAGAGGGGAGCCGGGAGGCCGTGGGCAAAAACCCCATGGCGGCCATCGTCCTGCCCCCCACGGTCTTCATCACCGGGGAAGGGAACCGGTACACCGTGGGCACCCTGGACGGCCGGCTCCTCTTCCGGATGCTTGGGGTGTATGGCGGGGCGGTGGAGCGCCTCACCTTGAGGCTGGAAGGGGCCCTCTGGCGGCTTGGCCTGGTCCGGCGCCTCCCCCCGGCGGCCATGCCCGACCCCGCCTCCGGGATGATGCCCGCCCTCCTCTACCGGGTCCCGGGGGCCTCGGTGGAGGAGGTGGTCCTCATGGTAGAGTCGGAGCTCACCTCGAGGGGGCTTAACCTCCTGCCCAACCTCCAGGTGGGTCCCGTGACCGTGATCCTCCCCTGCAAGAGCGAGTGGGCCCGTATAATGTTTACCACCCAGCCCGCGGGCGGGTTTGCCGCGCCCTGCCGCTTCTTCGCCATGGGGATGGGGCCGGATACCCTGGTGGGGGCGATTGAGCCCATGCTCATGACCATCATGCCCGGGGTCATGGGTTCCCCGGCGGTGGCCATGCTCCAGGAGGCCCGCCAGGTCATGACCGAGATCCTGGAAGCCGTGGGCGGCGAGCCCTACCGCCCTGGCCAGTAAGGAGGGAAGGATGAAGGTGAACCGCAGGCAGCTCATCAAAACAGGGGCGGCCCTGGCCGCGGCCGGGGCCTTGGGCGGCCAGGGGATGGCCCAGGAGTTCTACGCCCAGCCCCCCACGCTTCTTCCCCGCACCCGGAAGCCCCGGGTGGTGGTGGTGGGCGGGGGCTGGGGTGGGGTTACCGTGGCCCGGAAGGTGGCCCAGTCTGGGGTGAACGCCGAGGTCGTCCTCATTGAACAGAGGCCCATCTTCATGTCCTGCCCCATGTCCAACCTCTTCCTGGCAGGGGTTAAGCCCCTGGAGTGGCTGGTCTTTGACTACACCAATGTGGTCAAGGACGGGGTAATCTTCGTCCAGGAGAGGGTTCTGGACATCAACCGGGACCGGCGCCTAGTCCGGACCACGGGCGGGTACATCGGGTACGACCTCCTGGTGGTGGCCCCGGGGATCGACTACATGTACGAGGCCATCCCCGGTTACGCCGAGGTCAAGCACCTCATGCCCGTGGGGTTCAAGCCCTTTGAGCACATCGCCCTCCGCCGCCTCCTGGACCAGTTTGACGAGACGGGCGGGGAGCTTGTCATGTACATCCCCAACCCCCCCTACCGCTGCCCCCCGGGGCCCTACGAGCGGGCGGCCATGCTGGCCTGGCGGCTTAAGACCAAGGGGGTGAAGGGCAAACTCATCGTCCTAGACGCTAACCCCCAGCCTGTTTCCAAAGCCCCAGGGTTCCTGGCCGCCTACAACGAGCTTTACAAGGACTACCTGGAGTACGTCCCCAACACCCGGATTACCGGCCTGGATTACGAGAAGAAGGTGGTCCAGACCGAGCTTGGGGATGTGCCCTTTACCTTGGCCGACATCATCCCCCCCATGAAGGCCGGGGAGATCGTGCGCACCGCCGGGCTTGGGGAACGCTGGGCCAATGTGCGCATCCCCTACTTCCTCTCTGAGAAGGACGACCGGGTCTATCTGGTGGGGGATATCACCGGGAATACCCCCTTCCCCAAGAGCGGGATGGTGGCCTACGTCTCCGGGACCATCGTGGCCCGGCAGATTGTGGAAAGGCTAAAGGGCAAGTCCCTGGCCGAGATCCCCCCGGAGCTTCCCAACAACATCTGCTACTCCTTTGTGGACAAGGAGGAGGCCATCTGGGTGGCGGCCAACTACTCCTGGGACGAGGCGGCCAAGCAGATCCGGGCTCAAAGCTTCGTGGACAACCAGCGCTCCCAGGCCAACGGCACCGCGGCCTATGGTTGGGCCACGGGGCTTTGGAACGATATGTTTGGCCCAAGCTAGGCCCTTAGGCCCCGCCCCCAAAAGGGGGCGGGGTTTTTCTGCACCGGTAAAATACCTCTGGAGGGTATATGGACCGCAGGAGGTTTTTCCGGCTCCTAAGCCTGGGCGGGGCCCTAAGCCTCTTCAAGGCCAGGGCCCAGGGGACCCCTTGGGGTGAAGAGACCTTTGCGCCCATGCGCACTCTGGGGGCTCCCCTTCAGGAATACGGGGAACGGAGCCCCTTTGAAAGCGAGGTGGTGCGGTACATTTCCCCTAACCTCCGCACCCGGCACTCGGGGGCGGATTTCGCCCCCCTGGAAAAGCTGGACGGGGTCATCACTCCGAATGGCCTCTTCTTTGAAAGGCACCACAGCGGGGTCCCCCAGGTGGACCCCAAGGCCTACCGCCTGGTCATCCACGGGATGGTGGAGCGCCCCCTGGTCTTTACCCTAGAAGACCTCAAGCGCTTCCCCTCCGTGACCCGGACTTACTTCATTGAGTGCGCCGGAAACGGCCAAAACGGGTACCGCAACCCCCCAGATCCCCAGCTCACCGCCACCCGGAGCCGGGGCCTGGTGGGGAACGCCAGCTGGACCGGGGTCCCCTTGCGGATTCTCCTGGAAGAGGCCGGGGTCAAGCCCGGGGCCAGGTGGCTTATCCCCGAGGGGATGGACGCCGCGGCCTACACCCGGAGCCTGCCCCTGGAAAAGGCCATGGAGGACGTCCTGGTGGCCTACGCCCAGAACGGGGAGGCCCTAAGGCCCGAGCAGGGCTACCCCGTGCGCCTGGTGGTCCCGGGCTGGGAGGGGAGTATCCAGGTCAAGTGGCTCCGGCGCATCCTGGTCACGGACCTCCCGGCCATGGCCAAGGACGAGACCAGCGAGTACACGGATGTCATGGCGGACGGCCGGGTCCTGGCCTTCACCTGGGTCATGGAGCCCCAGAGCATCATCACCTACCCCTCGGGGCTCCAGCGGATTGGGCCCGGTTTCCACGAGATAAGGGGCCTGGCCTGGAGCGGGTTTGGCCGGATCCGGCGGGTGGAGATTTCCTTTGACGAGGGGAGGACCTGGCGGCAGGCAAGCCTCGAGCCCCCGGTGGAGCCCTACGCCTTTGCACGGTTTAAGCTCCCCTGGTACTGGGACGGCCAGGAGGTGGTCCTTTGGAGCCGGGCTTGGGATGAAAAGGGAAATACTCAGCCCACCCGGGAAGAGTTCTTCCGCCGCTGGGGCCGGAACAACCGCTACCATTACAACGCCATCCAGGCCTGGCGTGTCCTTCCGGATGGCCGGGTGGTGAACGGGGACCGGCCCTTGGCCCAGGCCACGCCTTCCCCGGCCTTGGCCGGGTGCGATGGGGAGGTGCTGGATGTTTAGGCTTTGGCCCTTGGTGTTCATCTTAGGCCTCCTTTCCCTCGCCCTGGCCAGCCGGTACGGCCTGGGTGTTCCCTTGCGGGAGGAGGAGGTCCAGGCCTACGACCTAAGGCCCGTGGTCCTGCCCGATGGCCGGGGGCTTCCCCCGGGGCAGGGCACGGTGGAGGAGGGTGGGCGGATCTACGCTGAAAAATGCGCCTCCTGCCACGGGGCCTCGGGGGAGGGCTACCCCTTTAACCGTCTGGTCTCGGAACCCTTCCCCATTACCCCAGACACCGAACCCGTGGAGTACGCCATTGGGAACTACTGGCCCTACGCCACCACCCTTTTTGACTACATCCGCCGGGCCATGCCCTTTGGGGCCCCGGGGACGCTTACCGCGGACGAGGTCTACGCCCTGGTGGCCTGGCTCCTCTATCAAAACGGGATCATCGAGGCCGATGAGGTGATGAACGCCGAGACCCTGCCCAGGGTGAGGATGCCCGCCCGGGAGCTTTTGGACCTGGACCCGGAGACTAAGCGCCGCTTCCCCTGGCTCACCCTGCCGTAAAGTGAAGCCATGACCCTTTCTTTAGGCGCCGCCTTTCTGGCTGGGGTGCTTTCCTTTCTCTCCCCTTGCGTCCTCCCCCTGGTCCCCACCTACCTTTTCTACCTCGGGGGGGAGCGCGGCAGGCCCATTGTTAACGCTCTCTTCTTCGTCCTGGGGTTTGGGAGCGTCTTTTTCCTTCTGGGCCTGCCTTTTACCCTGCTTGGGGGGCTTCTCTTTGAGTACCGACCCCTCCTGGCCCGGATTGGAGGGGTGTTCCTCGTTCTCTTTGGGCTTTACATGCTGGGCCTAAGGCCCAGGTGGGGCGTGAACCTTCGTTTCCAGGGGGAGGCCAACCGGCCTTGGGGGGCCTTCCTCCTTGGGGCCACCCTGGCCCTGGCCTGGACCCCCTGCATCGGGCCCATCCTGGGGGGGATCCTCACCCTCACCGCGGTGGGGGGTGGGGTAGGACTCCTTTTAGCCTATATCCTGGGTCTTGCCCTGCCCTTCCTCCTGGTGGCCTTCTTTGCCGATGCCCTTAGGGAGCGCCTGAGGCGGGCCGGGCGGTTTTCCCATGCGGTGGAGGTCCTGGCCGGGGTGGTCCTGGTCTTGGTGGGGGTTCTCCTCCTTACGGGGAGTTTTACCCAGCTCAACGCCTTCTTCCTCCGGATTACCCCGGAGTGGCTCCAGCGCTACCTTTAGGGGCGTATGTCCCAGGGGTCCTTCCCTAGACTATGGGCATGCTCCTTCGCCTCGAGGCCCTCTCCAAGCGCTTTGGCCAGGACTGGGTCATACAGGACCTCTCCTTTGAGCTTATGCGGGGGGAGGTGGTGGCCCTCATGGGGCCGAATGGCTCAGGGAAGACCACCCTCCTCCGCCTCATGGCCGGCCTCCTCAAGCCCACACGGGGTCGGGTGGAGCGGAAGGGCCTGGCCCTCCTCCTCCCCAACCCCCCGGCCTTTCACCGCCGCCTCACCGCCCGGGAGCACCTCCTCTACGACCAGGCCTTTTACGGGCGGGGCGGGGCCTTTTGGCCCCTTTTGGAGCGTTTCCGCCTCCCCCCGGACCTCCCCCTCATGGCCTACTCCAGCGGGATGAAAAAACGCCTGGCCCTGGCCCGGTTTCTCCTCCTGGCCCCGGAGATCTGGCTTTTGGACGAGCCCGAGACCGCCTTGGATGAGGAAGCCCGGGGCCTCCTTTTGGAGGTCCTAAGGGAAGCCCGGGGGAAGGCTGGGGTGGTCCTGGCCACCCATGATCCCCGTCTGGCCCAGGAGGCCGCGGACCGGGTCCTCCTCCTGGGGGTGGGATGAGGCGGGCCCTGTTTCTGGCCCTAAGGGACCTCCGCCTCGAGGTCCGGGACCGCTCGGGGGTTCTTGCCCTCCTCACCTTCCTCCTGGTGACGGTCTTCATCATGGCCTTAGCCCTAGGCCCTGAGGAGGCCGCCCTCCGCCGGGCCGCCCCCGGGGTTCTTTGGGTGGTCCTGGCCTTTCTGGCCACCCTCCTTGCGGGCCGGGCCTTTGCCCTGGAGGTGGAGGAGGGGACCCTGGACGACCTCCTCCTTACCCCGGGGGGAAAGGAATGGGTCTACCTAGGGAAACTCCTTTTTCAACTTGCCCTTCTCCTCCCCTTGGGGCTTCTCGCCCTCCTCCTCCTGGCCGGGCTCTTTTACCTCCCCCTGGAGCGGGCGGGCGGGGTCTTTCTCACCCTGGCCCTGGGCCTCACCGGGTACACCGGCGTGGCCACCTTTTACGCGGGGCTTCTCGCCCGCTTGAGGGGGCGGGAGGTCCTCCTCCCCCTTCTCCTTTTCTCCTTGGTGGTCCCCGTGGTCCTGGCCGCGGTCCGGGCCACCCAGGGGCTTCTGGAGAGTCTGCCCTTGGAGGAGGTGGGGGTCTGGTGGCAGCTTCTCCTGGTCTTTGACCTGGTCTACCTTACGGCCAGCGCCCTCCTTTTCCCCTTGGTTATGGAGGGGTAGGTCACGGTGAGGGGAGGGGTTTGGGGCAAAATGAAAAGGGGGTATAGGGCATGAGGAAGGAGAGCCAAGCGCAAAAGGGGCCGGACCGGGTCTTCTGGGGGTTTTTCCTCCTGGGCCTAGCCCTTCTGCCCGTAGGGCTATACCTGGCCCTTTCGGCCCCGCCGGATCTGAACCAGGGGTACCTGGTCCGGATCATGTACCTGCACGTGCCCACGGCCTGGATGGGGTACCTGGCCTTTTTTGTGGCCTTTCTTTACGCCATCCTTTACCTTATCCGCCAGGACCCCAGGTACGACCGGATAAGCCTAGCCAGCGCCGAGATCGGGGTGGTCTTCCTGGGCCTGGCCCTGGTCACGGGGATGCTCTGGGCCCGGCCCACCTGGGGGGTGTACTGGACCTGGGAGCCTAGGCTCACCACCACGGCTATCCTCTTTGCCGTCTACGTGGGGTATTTCCTCCTCCGGGGGGCGATAGAAGACCCCGAGCTTCGCCGTAAGGCCGCGGCGGCGGTGGCCATTTTAGGCTTCATCAACGTCCCCATCAGCTATATGTCCGTGAAGTGGTGGCGGAGTCTCCATCAGACCCAGTCCATAGACCTGACCACGGGCCGGATCCAGATGGACCCGGCCATGCTCCAGGCCTTGCTCTTTAACCTCTTGGTCTTCACCGTGCTTTACCTGGCCTTTGTGCGCTTCCGGGCCTATGTTGTGGGCCTCGAGGAGGCGAAGGAGGAGGGCTTAAGCCTCGAGGAGGGCAAAGCATGAGTGAGGTCTTCGTCCTCTGGGTCTACCTTCTCACCTACCTGACCCTTGGGGGATACATCTTCTACCTCTTCTGGCGGCATTGGAGGGCGCGGTGAGGCTAAAGTACATCCTGGGGCTAGCCGTCATCCTAGGGGCTTTGGGGTACATGCTCTTTGGGGGCCTGGGCCGGAACCTGGTCTACTTCCTCACCCCCACGGAGTACTTCCAGGACCAGGCCCGCTACCAGAACCGCCCCGTCCGCCTGGGGGGTCTGGTCAAGGCGGGCACGGTCCAGTACGACAAGGACCGGCTGGAGCTCCGCTTTATCCTTACGGATGGGGTCCAGGAGGTCCCGGTCCTCCACCGCGGCACCCCCCCTGGGATGTTCAAGGAGGGGCAGGGGGTGGTGGTGGAGGGCCGGTTCCAGGATGGGGTCTTCCAGGGGCGGGAGCTCCTTGTGAAGCACTCTGAGGCCTACCAGGCCCCCAAGGAGGGCTGGACCCCGGAGGAGGTGCGCAAGCTCATCCAGGAGGCCAAATGACCCCTGCGCTTCTGGGCAACCTTGGGGTGAACCTGGCCCTGGCCTTTAGCCTCCTCGGGGGGGTGCTGGCCCTTTTGGCCTACCTCCAGGGGGATGCCCGGTTTTTAAAAGGGGCTAGGCGCCTGGCCCCTCTAGCCTTCCTCTCTGCGGCGTTGGCCTTTTCCGCCCTGGAGTGGGGGCTTCTTACCCACGACTTTTCCTTGGCCTATGTGGCCAACCACCATACCTCCCAGGACCCCCTCTGGGTCACCCTGGTCACCCCTTGGGCCGCCTTGGAAGGGAGCCTCCTCCTTTGGGGCCTCCTCCAGACCCTGTATACGGTTCTGGCCCTAAGGCGGCCCCTGGACCCCTGGCGGGCCTCGGTGGTCTTGGCCGTCCTCTTTGGGGTCCAGGTCTTCTTCTTTGGGGTAATGGCCACGGTGGCGAGCCCCTTTGAGACCCTGCCCAATCCCCCCCAGGAGGGCCGGGGGCCTAACCCCCTTCTCCAGAACCACTGGATGATGGCCGTCCACCCCGTCCTCATGTACCTGGGGTTTGTGGGGCTTTCCGTCCCCTTTGCCCACGCGGTGGCGGCCATGGTGGTCCGGCGGTACCAGACCTGGGTGGAGGAGACCCGTTGGTGGACCCTCATCGCCTGGGGTTTCCTCACCGCGGGGAAGGCCGCGGGGATGTGGTGGAGCTACGAGGTCCTGGGCTGGGGCGGGTACTGGGCCTGGGACCCCGTAGAGAACGCCTCCTTCCTGCCCTGGCTTCTCTCCACCGCCTTTTTGCACACGGGCCTGGTCCAGAAAACCCGGGGGACGTTTAAGGTCTGGAACCTGGCCTTCATCACCCTGGCCTTCGCCGCTACCTTGTTTGGCACCTTCCTCACCCGAAGCGGGGTCATCATGTCCGTCCACGCCTTTGCCGAGGGGCCGGTGGGGCCGGTCTTCCTGGGGGCGGTCTTGGTGGCCTTGGGTCTGGGCTTGGGGCTTCTTTTCCGGGTGGCCCAGGAGGTCCGGGACTGGGTGGCCTTCAGGCCCTTCTCCCGGGAAGGGGCCCTTTTGCTTGGGGCCTTCCTCATGGTGGGCTGGGCCCTGGTGGTCCTTCTGGGAACGCTTTACCCCCTACTCGTGGAGTTTTTCACCGGGGCCAAGGTGAGCGTGGGGGCCCCCTTTTTCAACGAGGTTTCCATCCCGATTGGGGTGGGGCTTCTCCTCCTCATGGGGGTGGGGCCCCTCTTGCCCTGGCGGCGCCCCAGGCCCGAGGTTTATAGGAATCTTTATATCCTTCTCGGGGCCCTAGCCTTGGGAACCCTTTTGGGCCTCCTCCGGGGGTACACCCCGGGGACGAGCCTGGCCCTAGGGCTTTTCCTCTACAACACCGCGGCCATCCTGATCCTCCTTAGGGAGGAGGTCCGGGCCCGGCGGGCCGCGGGGCTTAGCCTTTGGGGGAATGGGCGGCGGCTAGGGAGTCTTGTGGTGCATTTCGGCGTGGCCCTCATGGCCTTGGCCATCGCCTTCAGCCAGGCCTATCGCCTCGAGGCCGAAAAGACCCTCCGCTTTGGGGAGGCCTGGCGCTTCGCCGGGGTGGAGGTCCGGTTCCAGGGGGTGAGGGCTCTGGACGAGGGGCGGCGGTTTGCCGTGGAGGCTATCCTCCTTACAGACCGGTTTGGGGAGGTCCGGCCCCGGCTTCACTTCTACCCCCAGATGCAGGCCCCCCTCCCGAGCCCCAAGGTGGTCTACACCCTGAAGGACGATTACTACTTTGTCCTCATGGACTTTGACCGGCAGGAGAGGGCCTGGGCCTCGGTCCGGGTCATCCTCACCCCCATGGTCCTCTGGATCTGGGTGGCGGGGGCCCTTATGGTCATGGGGACTCTCTGGATCCTCTGGCCGGTGCGGAGCCCGGCCCCCCTAGGGGAGGCTAAGGGCGCATGAGGTGGGTTTGGGTTTTGGCGCTTCTTCTCTTGGGCGGGGTCTTCTGGTGGGGGATGCAGCGGGACCCCCGGGCCCTCCCTTCCCGCCTGGCCCAGGAGAGGCGGCCCGCCCCGGACTTCACCCTGCCCGTGCTTCCCCCCCACCGGGGGGAGTGGGGGGAGACCTTCCGCCTAGGGGATCACCTGGGGCGGAAGCCTATCCTCATTAATTTCTGGTGCTACCCGGCCTGTTACGAGGAGGCCCCCATCCTGGAAGCGGCCTGGCGGCGGTACCGGGACCGGGTCCTCTTTGTGGGGATTAGCACCCAGGACAAGGAAGCCGAAGCGGTGGGTTTCGTGGAGCGGTTCGGCCTCTCCTTCCCCAACCTCTTTGACCCCCGGGGCCGGACGGGGGTGGAATACGGGATGTACGGGGTGCCCGAGACCTTTCTCATAGACGCCCAAGGCCGGGTGGTCCGGCGGCACGCCGGGGCCCTAGACCAGGCGGGCCTGGAGGCCTACCTCAGGGAGGTCCTGCCGTGAGGCTTTTGGCTCTCCTTTTGGCAATTTTGCCCCTCCCGGTCCTAGCCCAAGAGATCCCTCCCGACCTTTCTCCGGAGGTTTTCGCCGTTGCCCGGGAACTCCGTTGCCCCGTCTGCCAAGGGGAGTCGGCGGCGGAGAGCAACTCGGGGGTGGCCCAGGAGATGCGCCGGATTATCGCCGAGATGCTGGAGGAGGGGAGGACCCCAGAGGAGATCAAGGCCTACTTTGTGGACCGGTACGGGGAGTGGATTCTCTATAACCCCCCCAGGCGGGGTCTTACCCTTTGGGCCTGGGTGTTGCCGGGGCTAGTCCTCCTCTTTCTGGGGTATAGGGTCTTTCTCTTCTTCCGGCCTAGGCCCCTGCCCCAGGACCTCGAGGCCGAAATCCGCAAACGCGAGCGTGAACCATGATGGCCACCTTCGTTTTTCTCCTGCTTTTCCTCATAGGGGCCTTTCTAGCCTTAAGGCCCCTCCTTGGGCCTAAGGAGGCCTTCCCCGAACCCCCCAACCGGGCTGAGCTTCTGGCTGAGCTGGAAAGCCTCAAAGAAGAGGTTAAGACCCTGGAAGGGGAAGAAAGGCGCCTGGCCCTGGCCCGGATGGTGGAGCTAGAGCGGCTTCTAGAGGGGTGGCGCCCCCCGAGGCCCCTCAGGCTCCAGCCCCTGGCCCTGGCCCTGGTCCTGGGCCTGGTGGCCCTGGTGGGGGTGGGGCTTTGGCGGTACACCCTTCCCCGTCTTCCGGGGGAGACCCTGACCACCCAGAGGGCCGAGGCCCGGGTGCTAAGGGAACTCAGGGAGAAGGCCCTTAGGAGTGGGGCGGTGGAGGACCTCCTGGCCTGGGGGAGGAAGGCCTGGGAGGTGGAGGCCTTGGACCAGGCGGGGGAGGCCTACCTCGAGGTCCTCAAAAAAGACCCCAGGAACCTCGAGGCCCTCCGCCGGGTGGGGATCCTCCTCTTTTTCTCGGGCCGGCCTGAGGAGGCCTTGGTCTTCCTGCAGCTGGCCACCCACGCCGACCCCAAGGAGCCCGAGGGGTGGCTTTTCCTGGGGAATACCTATTTTCAGCTGGGCAAGCGGGAGGAGGCCATAGGGGCCTGGGAGACCTACCTCGCCGTGGGTGGGGAGGCCCGGGAGAGGGTCCAGGGCCTCATCGCCATGGCCCGGGCCCAGGCGGAGGGCCCCTCTACGGGCCAGGCCCTGTACCAGGCTTACTGCGCCCTTTGCCACGGGGCTGAGGCCCAGGGGGGGACCGGCCCTGGGCTCAAAGGGAACCCCATCCTGGGGGTGCTGGAGGCCTTTCAGGAGGTTGTCCTTAAAGGCCGGGGGGGTATGCCCGCCATCCCCCTTAAGCCGGAGGAGGTGGAGGCCATCCGGGTTTACCTTTTGGGGCTATGAAGCGGCGCGACCTCTTCTTCTACCTGCCCTTGGGCCTGGCCGGGGGATTTTTCGCCTGGCTTGGCTACCGGACCTACACCATCCGCTTCCGGCCCCGGCCGGAGGCGGGGGAGCCGGTTTGGCGGGAGGGGGCCGGGGTTTTTCTGGCCAAGAGAGGGGAGCTAGCCCTTTGGGAGGCCCGGTTTTTCACCTACCCCTTGCCCCAAGGGGAGCTTAAGGCCCTCCTCCTCCGCCTGCCCGGGCCGGCCCCTGGAGGGGTTTCCCTAGGGGAGGAACACTATATCGCTCTGAGCCGGATCTGCACCCACCAGGCCTGCACCCTGAACTACGTGCCCGACCCCGAGGCGGGGTCCATCCTTTACAACTTTCGGTATGACCGGCCTTTCCTGGGCTGCCCCTGCCACTTCGGGGCCTTTGACCCCCTTTTGGGGGGGAAGGCGGTCTACGGCCCCCCCCGCTACCCCCTGCCCCGGATCCGCCTCGAGGTCCGGGGGGAGGAGGTCTGGGCCACGGGGCACGAGGTGCCCTTAAGGCCTATGGAGGGCCTTTAGGCGGGTCGGACCCTTACAAACCGGTCCCGGCCCCGCTGGAGGATCAGAGGGCCTTTGAGCTCCACCAGCTGGTGGGGGTCCTCCACCACCTGGCCCTCAATCCTTAGGCCCCGGTTCTGGATGAGGCGCCGGGCCTCCCCATGGGAGGCGTTAAGGCCGGCCAGGGTGAAAAGCCGGGCCACGGGGATCCGGCCCTCCACGAGTTCTTCCTTAGGGATTTCCACCTCCGGGAGGTTTTCCGGCACCCCGCCCTTGGCCACCCGGTTGTACCGTTCCTCCGCGGCCTGGACCACCTCAGGGCCTACCCCCTGGTCCCGGCCTTGGGCTTCCCATTCGTAGCCCAGGCTCTCGTAGTAGGCCCGGTCCAACCGGGGGGGGATTCTTTCTTGGCTATAGGCCGCGGTGAGGAGGCGGGCCAGAACGCGGTGGGCGGGGACGGGGCCCGCTTGGAGGAGGGTCTCTATCTCGGGGTCCTCCAGGTCGGTGAGGAGCTTGAAATAATCCCTCAGGAGGGGGTCTGGGACCCACATGAGCTTCTTGTACATAACCTCGGGGGGCTCGTGGATCCCGATGTAGTTGTCCAGGCTCTTGCTCATCTTTTCCCGGCCGTCCAGGCCCACCAGAAGGGGCATGAGGAAGCAGACCTGGGGGGTCTGGCCGTAGGCCCTTTGGACCTCCCGGCCCACCAGGAGGTTGAACCTCTGGTCCGTCCCCCCCATCTCCACATCCGCCCGGATGGCCACGGAGTCGTAGGCCTGGGCAAAGGGGTAGAGGAACTCGTGCAAAGAGATGGGGATCCCCTCCTCGTACCGCTTTTTAAAATCCTCCCGTTCCAACATCTGGGCCACGGTCATGAGGGCGGTGAGCCGGACCACCTCTTTGAAGTTAAGTCCTTCCAGCCACTCGGAGTTATACCGGAGCTCAAAGAGATGGGGCTCCTGCCTTAGGATCTTCCCCACCTGTTCCACGTAACTCCTGGCGTTGGCCCGGGTCTCCTCGAGGCTTAAGGGGGGCCTGGTCTTGGACCGGCCCGAGGGGTCCCCAATCATCCCCGTAAAGTCCCCGATGATCAGGACCACCTGGTGCCCAAGCTCCTGGAACTGGCGCATCTTCCTTAAGACCACGGCGTGGCCCAGGTGGAGGTCAGGCCGGGTGGGGTCGGCCCCGAGCTTGATCCGGAGGGGTCGGCCTTCCTTTAATCTTTCCAGAAATTCTTCCTCAAGGATGATTTCCTGGGCGCCCCGTTTCAGGAGGGCGAGGGCATGGGCGGCCTCCATGGGGGCAAGTATACTAGGCCCATGCGGGGTTTAATCCTGCTTGGGCTGGTCCTCCTCGGGGTCTACCTCTACGCCGAGCGGTACGGCCTCGCCCTGGGGTATCCCCCTTTTTTACCCGTTTACTACTGGAACTACACCGGGGAGGCCCGGTATAGCCTAAGGGTGACCGGGGTCCAGGATGCGGTGAAGATCCGGGTGGAAGGGGAGTTCCGGGAGGGGAGGCTTGTTCTAGGCCTCCAAAGGGAAGGCCGCCTCTTGGCCCAGGAGCGGGTTTATTCCGGCCGCTTCCAGGACGAGGCCCGGTACCGGGTGGAGCCTGGGGCCTACGAGGTGGTCCTCCGCCTAGAACGGGCCAAGGGCTGGGCCCGGTACGATTGGGTGGGGACCCGGTTTGCCCCTTAAGGGGGTTTGTGGTAGACTAGGGCCTGGTCTGCCCTTAGGGGCACGAAGGGGAGGAGAATGGCAAAGAAGCCCAAGCGGAACCTATCCGCCCTGAAGCGGCACCGGCAGTCCCTCAAGCGCCGGCTCCGCAACAAGGCCAAGAAGTCGGCGATCAAAACCCTGAGCAAGAAGGCCGTGGCCCTGGCCCAGGAGGGGAAGGCTGAGGAGGCCTTGAAGATCATGCGCAAGGCGGTGAGCCTCATGGACAAGGCGGCCAAGGGCTCTACCCTCCACAAGAACGCCGCGGCCCGGAAGAAGTCCCGTCTTGTGCGCAAGATTCACCGCTACCTCGCGGGGCAGGCGGGGCCTCTCCCGGGGCTTAGCGCCTAAGGAGGCGGGGTATGGGCAAGGGAGACCGTCGCACCCGGCGGGGCAAGATCTGGCGGGGCACCTACGGCAAGTACCGGCCCCGTAAGGAAAAGCCCTCCAAGAGCGCCTAATTTAGCTTTCAAAGGCGCCTAGCCCACAAGGGGCTAGGCCTCCTCCTTTTCCAGCTCCCAGGTTAGGTCCCTCAGGAGCCAGCCCCGGCCCTGGGGGGCGATCTCCCCGCTTTGGATGGCCTGGACCAGGAAGCGGCGGACCAGGCCTATCGGCACCCCTTGGGCGATAACCTCCCCCAGGTTCCGGCTTCCGTCCAGGAGGGGTAGGAGATGGGCGTATTCCGTGAGGCTCCCCCGGGGCCGGCCCTGGTGCCGGATCCTTAGGGCGTACCAGGCGTAGCGGCGTAGAGGGTAAAGGTCCCCTTCCCTTAACCCCAGGTAGGCCCGCTCCATGGCGATGATGAGGGGAACCCCCCAGGCTTTGGCCGCGGCCCGGATGTTTTTCCCCCCCAGGAAAACCTCCAGATGCCCCTGGGGCCGGATGGCTTCCAGGACCCGGCTGGGGGAGTCAATCCCGGTGCGGAACCTTTCCCACTCGTCGTTGACCCGGGCCCATTCCCCGAGGAGGTTAGCGAAAGGGGCAAGGGGTGGGGCCTCCGCGGGGGTCCCCGGCTGGAAGCGGAAGCGTCCCTCCTTGGGGTGGAGGGGGAAGGTGAAAAGGGCGTCTGGGCCTTCCCAGTCCAGGATGGCCGCCCCCACCACCTCCCCTTGAACGAAGTCCAGGGTGAGGGGTAGGGGGCCCACCTGGACCTCGAGGCGGCCCGAGCGCCGGTGGGCGTGGATCAGCTCCAAGGCCTCCACCAGGGGTATGACCTTCAGGTCGCCTTCCAAAAGTATCCCTCCCCTAAACCTAGGATAAAGCTCCGGCCCTTCTCCCCCCGGTAGGCCTCCAGGGCTTTGAGCACAGATCCGGCCTCCTCTTCCCGGGCCAAGGCGGCCAGGGTAGGGCCAGCCCCCCCCACAAAGGCCGCCAGGGCCCCTGCCCCTAAGGCCTCCTCTATCGCCTCCAGGGCCCCGGGCATCAGGTGGGCCCGGTAGGGCTGGTGGAGCCGGTCCCGGCAGGCCTCCCTTAGGGCCTCGAGGCGGCCCGAGTAGAGGGCTGCGGGCCAGAGGGCGCTACGGGCCAGGTTGTAGACGGCATCCTTTAAGGGGACCCTTTCCGGCAGAGCCGCCCGGGCTAAGGGGGTGGGGACCTCGTAAGGGGGAACGGCGAGGACGAAGACCACCCCCTTAGGCCGGGGCAAGGGGATGGCGAGAGGAGGGTCGCTTAAGGCGGCCACAAACCCCCCGTAGACCGCGGGGGCCACGTTGTCCGGGTGGCCTTCCATCCGGGCCGCCAGGCGGAAGACCCCTTCCCGGCCCAGGGCCCCCCCATAGACCCGGTCCGCCAGGGCCAGGCCGGCCACCAGGGCTGCGGAGGAACTCCCCATCCCCCTGGCCAGGGGGATGGGGTTATGGACCCGGACCTTAAGGGGCTGGTAGGGCCTTTCCAGGAAGCGGGCGGCCTCCCGGTAGGCCTGGTGGATGAGGTTATCCGGGCCTTCCACCTGGTCTTCGCCCTCATAGAAGAACTCGTCCTCGGGGGCGGGCTCGGCCTCCACCTCGAGGTAGAGGTCCAAAGCCACCCCCAGAGCATCAAACCCCGAGCCCAGGTTGGCTAAGGTGGCGGGAACGTAGAGGCGGTCCATAGCCCGACAAGCTCCCTCAAGCATACCGCCTTGGCCCAGACCAGGGAGGCGCTTGACAAGAAGAAGAAGATTTATCCTCGAACCGTAAGGAGGCCAGGTTATGCGTCCCTTGGCGTTCCTCTTATTCCTTCTAGGGGTAGCCTGGGCCCAGCCAGATATCATGCCCTGGGTCCCGGGGAAGAGGTTTGTCAAACGGAGACTAGGCTTGATCCCACCCCCATCCTGCCCCAGTGCGGGCCCGAGGCCTGTCTGGATCCGAGGAATGGGGGTGGAGGGTGCAACCAGGGCTGTTTGTCTCTGTGTAGCGAAAGATGCCACACTACTTGTGTGGCTGTAGCCAGCAACACGTGCCGTACCATATCTAATCCGACCGCCCGAGCCCTGTGCCTTGCGGCGGCATACGCATACTGTCTAGACACCTGCCTAGCTAGTTGTAGAAGTTCCTGCGGTTGCCTTTAAGGTCAGGGGAGGCATGGAGCATGATGAGGAAGAAGGCAGAGATAATTAGTAGTCCCCCTTTGGAGTATGAGGTCGCGGATTTGTTGCTGGGTTTAGCCCTAGCTTTAGCGCTTACACTCCTCACCGAAGGCTGTCTGGATACCCGCTCTTTGATAGCGAACCTTTTCCTTGGGTTTGCTGGGGGTGTTGCGGTACGGTGGGCCTATACGAGGTGGGTCTCCCGTTCCCCTGGGACAAGGTATGGCTTGTTTTCGGGGCGGTCCCGTGGGTGGCTCCTCTTTATCCTGCTTTTCCTCTGGGGGATTGTGGTCTGGGACCGCCTCCTGCCGCTTGTTTATCCGGTCAAGCCGATTTTGGGCGGTCTCTTCCCAGACCCATCGGGTGTTGCCGCCTTTTTGAGCTTTGCCGTGGCCTTTGCTTTAGGCCTTATAGTTACGGAGGGGTGCCGGGGGAATGTGGTGGAATAACCATAAAGGTCCTCTCGTTAGCTCCAAGGTGTCTTGCTGCCTCTTGGCGGGGATTGGGGCGATGTTCATTAATGCCCTCGTCCTTTTTGCCGTTCAGTTTCTACCTCTAAGCCCCCTGGCCGCCTTTCTACTAGCGTTTCCCCTTGGCTTTCCCTTTGGCTATGCCCTGGACTATGCGATCTGGGGCAAGGTCCCTCATCTGTACTCCCTTTGGTGGAGCTTGGTGGCCTTGGGCTTTGTCCTGGGCTGGGATTACGTCTTGCCCCACTTTTACCCGGTCCAGCCTCTGGTAAGGAGCATGGACCCTATAGACGCCGCCCTAGTAGGGCTGGTTTTAGGCAGTGCGGGCTTTGTCCTTAGAGGGGGGACCTCCGGGCGAGAGCTTAGGCTTTAAGCGTCCCTGGGGGCCCCCTTACCGCCTCAGCCGCCACTCCCCCTGCCTCGGGTCAAAGGGGCAGAGCCGGTAGGGGAGGCGGGGGCAGTGGCGGAGGCCCTTTCGGACCTCCTGGGCCAGACCCAAGGGAAGGCCGCAGGCGGGGCAGGAGGGCGGCCTTAGGAGGTGGCGCCTAAGCCAGCTGAGAAAGGAGCGTATCCGCGAACGCATAGGGTCCTTGCTAAGATAAGGGCATGCCCAGGATTGTCTGGCCAGACCGCCCCAAACCCCAGCCCCTGGGCTTCTGGGAGGTGGTCCAGGGCCTCTGGATCCTGGCCCTGCTGGTCCTTCTGGGGAGGCTTTTGGCCCCAGGGTTGGTGGCTGAGCTCTGGGCCCTGGGGCGGGACCAGCCTCTCCTCCTCCTGGCGGGGTTGCCCCTCCTCTTCATCTTCGGCCGCGTCTCGGGCATCCCTAGGGAGCTTTACGGGCGCTTTTTAGACCGGAAGGGCCGGCCAGGGGGCCTCCCCCGCTTCTAGGGCCTCCCGGGCCCGGGGCAGGGCCTCGGCCACCTCGTGGGCCAGGAGACCTAGCCTCCGGGCCCGGGCCGCCCCGTCCCAGCCCGCCTCGAGGCGCCCCCCGGCCAGGAGGTCCCCGGCCAGGCCGTGGAGGTAGACCCCTAGGCAGGCCGCCTCAAAGGGGGGAAGCCCCGCGGCCAGGAGGGCGGCGATGGCCCCGGCCAGGACATCCCCCGTCCCCCCGGTGGCCAGGGCGGGGTTCCCCGTGGGGTTCACCGCAAGCCTCTCCCCTTGGGCCACTACCGTGGGGGCCCCTTTGAGGACCACGGTCTGCCCCGTCCTTTGGGCCAGGGCCTGGGCCGCCCTTAGGGGGTCTTGGGCCACCTCCTGCGGGGAGAGGCCCAAAAGCCTCCCCGCCTCCCCGGCATGAGGGGTGAGGACCGCGGGGAGGCCCTTGGCCCCAAAGGCCTCTATCGCCTTCCAGTCCAGGGCGTCCGCGTCCAAAACGGTGGGGAGGCCAGCCTCCAGGGCCACAAGCCCCCAGGCCCGGCCCCAGGGCCCCCCACCCATCCCCACGGCCAGGGCCTCGACCCTAAAGGGAGGGAGGTAGGGGGTGAGGACGGGGTGGAGAACGGCCTCCAGGGGGGGGCTTAGAGGCAGGCCTTCCGGGTAGACCAGGTGGACCAGGCCCGCCCCCATCCGGTACGCCCCCAGGGCGGCCAGGGCTGGGGCCCCGGCGTAGGCCAGGCCCGCCTCCCGGTACCCCCCCAGGACCCCCACCCGGCCCACACTCCCCTTGTGGGCCTCCCCTGGCCGCCGGGGGAGGAGGGGTCGGAGGGCCTCGGGGGTGAGGATAAGGGGGAGGGTGGGGTCCTCCAGGGCCTCCTTGGGCATCCCGATATCCGCCAGGTAGACCTGGCCGCAGGCGGACCGGTGGGGGTAGAAGAGGTGCTCCCCCTTAAGCCCGGCCAGGGCCACGGTGGCCAGGGCCTGGGGGTGGGGCTTGTAGGGCAGGCCCGAGGGGAGGTCCACGGCGAGGACCCGGGCCCGGCTGGCCCTTAGGCGCTCCACCAGCTCGGCGTAAACCCCCTCTAGAGGCCCCTTTAGGCCGGTGCCGAAGAGGGCGTCAATCACCAGGTCTTCCTCCTCCCAGGTGGCGGCCTCGAGGGGGGCGATCTCCACCCCATGGGCCAGGAGGGCCCGGCGCATGGTTTGGGCGTCCTGGGTCTTGGAGGGGGCGGCGTAGACCCTAAGGGGCATCCGCCCCAGGAGGGAGCGGGCCGCGGCCAGGCCATCCCCTCCGTTGTTCCCAGGGCCAGCCAGGATAACCGCCCTTCGTCCCCCCAGCTTTAAGGCCACCTCGGCCACCTTCCGCCCAGCCCATTCCATGAGGAGGAGGCTGGGGTAGCCCCCTTCCACCGCCCTCCGGTCAGCCTGGCGCATGGCCTCGGCGGTGTAAAGCCTCATGCTTCCTAGAATAAGGGCATGGAGGGGCTGGAGGAGGCCAGAAGGCGGCTTAGGGAGGCGAAAAGGGTGGCGGTCCTTACGGGGGCCGGGATTTCCAAGCCCTCGGGCATCCCCACCTTCCGGGATGCGGAGGGGCTTTGGCGGAACTTCAACCCCCTGGAGTACGCCACCCCCGAGGCCTACGCCCGGGATCCCCTGAAGGTCTGGAACTGGTACAAGATGCGCATAGAAGCCGTGCGCAAGGCCCAGCCTAACCCGGCCCACTACGCCCTGGCCCGCCTCGAGGAGGAGGTCCTGGCCCGGGGTGGGGGTTTTCTCCTGGTGACCCAGAATGTGGACGGCCTCCACCGCCGGGCGGGCAGCCGGAACCTGGTGGAGCTCCACGGGGATATCCTCCAGGGCCGGTGCGAGGGGTGCGGGCACCGGTTTCCCCTACCTGACCCCCTGGAGGTCCCTCCCCATTGCCCCCTTTGCGGGGGCCGGGCCCGGCCGGATGTGGTCTGGTTTGGGGAGCTCCTCCCCTTGGAGGCCTGGGAGCGGGCGGAGAGGGCTTTCCTCGAGGCCGACCTAGCCCTAGTGGTGGGGACCAGCGCCGAGGTGGAGCCCGCGGCCTCCTTGGGCCGGCTGGCCTATACTGCGGGGGCCTACCTGATTGAGGTCAACCCCGAGCCGACACCCCTTACCCCCCTGGCCCACCTCTCCCTGCGCCAGGGGGCGGTGGAGGGGCTTGGGGCTTTGGGCTTATGACTCCTCCCGCCGCCCCCGCCAGACCAGGCGGAAAGGGACCTCCCTTAGCCCCAGGTCCTCCCCGATGCGGTTTTTGATGTAGTTCTCGAAGGCCCGGGTGACGAACCCGGGGTGGTTCACGAAGAAGACAAAGGTGGGGGGATTGGTCTCGGCCTGGGTGGCGTAGAGGATTTTTAGGGGTTTCCCCCGGAAGTTGGGCATGGCCACCCGGGCCGTCCAGAGGGCCACCCAGCGGTTGAGCTCCGCGGTGGGGATCCGGGTCTGATTGAGGCGGTGCAGCCTCAAGGCCTCGGGGAAGACCCGGTCCAGGTTCCGCCGGGTGATGGCGGAGGTGTAAAGCACAGGCAGGTGCTCCAGGTGGGCGAGTTTCTCCCTTAGCATCCGCCGCATCCCGGGGGCTTCCTCCTTGGAGACGAGGTCCCACTTGGTGATGAGGAGGAGGACGGGTTTGCCCTTCTCTAGGGCATGGTTGGCGAGCTTAAGCTCCCGGTCCCCTACTTGGAAGGGGTCCACCACCAGGAGGACCACATCCGCCTCTTCAATCGCCCGATAGCTCCGGCGGATGGCCAGGTCTTCCACCAGGGTCTCGGGTTTCTTCCGGATCCCCGCGGTGTCCACTAGGATGAACCGCTCCCCCCCGAACCAGAACTCCACGTCGATGGCGTCCCGGGTGGTCCCGGGCTCCTCGGAGACGATGACCCGGTCATGGTCCAGGATGGCGTTTAGGAGGCTGCTTTTCCCCGCATTGGGCCGGCCCACCAGGGCGAGCCGGACCGCTGGGGGTTCAGGGGGGGAGTCCATCTGCCGCACCGGGAGATGGGCCCAGATGGCCTCTAAAAGCTCCTCCAGGCCCCGGGCATGCTCGCTCGAGGTGGGGATAGGGTCACCGAAGCCGAGGGCGTATAGGGGGCCCAGGTAGGCCTCGTGGCTGGGGTGGTCCACCTTAGTGGCCACCAGGAGGACGGGCTTCCCCTTTTTGCGAAGGTACTCGGCCACCTCAAGGTCCTGGGGGGTCAGGTCCGCCCGGCCGTCCACGGCAAAGAGGACCAGGTTGGCGTCCTCGAGGGCCTGGTCTACCTTGGCCCGGATCTTCTCCTCCCACCGGTCCCCAGACCAAAGCCCCCCGGTGTCCACCAGGAGGAACCGGCCCCGTTCAGTTTCCACCGCCCCTTCCTTGAGGTCCCGGGTGACCCCAGGGGTGTCGGCCACCACCGCGCTCCTTTGGCCCAGGAGGCGGTTGAAGAGGCTGGATTTGCCTACGTTGGGCCGGCCTACGATGACGACTTTGTGCATGGCTCCTCTTTGGGGCTTAAGCCCCGCCAAAAGGTTATTTTAGCATATTTACAGGGGTTTTGGACCTGGGGGTTGAAAAGTGCATTGGCTTACTTTATTCCTGGAGGGGGTTAGTTAGGATACCTAACTGATCCCCCAAGCTGGGGGTTGCCCAGGGAGGTGAGGCGGATGCGGCGCAAGGTTGGAGGGGTTCTAGGGCTTTGCTTGCTCGTAGGGCTGGCCTGGGTCTGGGCCCAGTACGGGGGGCAGCCGGGCCTGGCCTACCCTGAGGGATACCGGGGCTGGACCCATGTCAAGAGCATGATCTTGGAGCCTGGCCACCCTCTTTACGAGGCCTTTGGGGGGCTTCACCACATCTACGCCAACGCCAAGGCCATGGAGGGGTACCGTTCAAGCCCCATGCGTTTCCCCGACGGGGCGGTGATTGTCTTTGACCTCCTCGAGGTCATCCGGGAAGGGAACGCCATCGCTGAAGGCCCTAGGAAGCTCATCGGGGTTATGGTCAAGGACCGGCGGGCCTATCCGGATACGGACGGCTGGGGGTATTACGCCTTTGGCCCGGATAAGAAGCCCCTGGCCATAGACCCCTTGGCCTGTCACGGCTGCCACCGGGCAGCCCAGGACTCGGACTTCGTCTACAGCCGATTTAGGCCCTAAACTAGGGGCATGACCCCTGAGGAGAGACTCCTTTGGGCCTTGGAGCGCTTGGCCCAGGCCCAAAGGGTGCTTCTTTGGCGGGCTAGCTGGCCCCTGGGCCTCACCCCCACCCAGGCCCTTCTCCTCCTGCACCTCCGGGCCCGGGGTGGGGTCCGGCTGAAGGATCTGGGCCAGGCCCTGGACCTTCGCCTCCCCACCCTGAGCGAGACGGTCAAGGCCCTGGAGGCCAAGGGGTTTGTAGAGCGGGAGCGGGATCCCAAGGACGCCCGCGCCTTCCTCCTCCGCTTAACCCCCTTAGGGGAGGAAACCCTCAAGGCCTTGGAAGGTTGGGCCCAGCCCCTGCTTTTGGCCCTTCGAGGGAAGGAGACCGCCCTAGAACCCCTTCTCCAGGCCATTGCCCGGCTTTACCGCCTGGGTGTTATAGGGGAGGCCCGGCTTTGCCTCACCTGCCGCTTCTTCCAGCCCCCGGCTTACTGTGCCCTTTTGGAAGAAGATCTGAGGGAGATCCGCCTAGATTGCCCCGATCACCAGCCGCAAGAGGCTGATATAGTGGTCTAGATGCGCACCCTAGCCCGTGGGATTTTGCGCCTCTTGGGGTGGCGGCTGGTCTATACGCCCCCACCTGGCCGGAGCTATGTCCTGATTGGGGCCCCCCATACCTCCAACTGGGATTTTCCCCTGGCCCTTCTTGCCCTCTGGGCCTTGGGCATCCGGGGGCGGTGGCTTGGGAAGAGGGAGCTCTTCCGTTCCCCCCTTATGGGGGCCTTAATGCGGGCCTTGGGGGGTATCCCCGTGGACCGGGGCCAGCGGAATAACCTGGTGGCCCAGGTGGCAAGGCTCCTTCGGGAAAAGGCGATAGCCGTGCTCATCACCCCCGAGGGAACCCGGGGCCAGGCCCCCTATTGGCGCACGGGGTTTTACTACATGGCCCTCGAGGCCGGGGTTCCCATTGCCTTGGGGTTTTTGGACGCCTCCCGGAGGGAGCTTGGGATTGGGGGGTACCTCTGGCCCACGGGGGATCTGGAGGCGGATTTTGAGAAGCTCCGGGCCTTTTACCAGGGCAAAAAGGGCCTCAAGCCCCACAAGCAAGGCCCCATCCGGCCCAAGCCCCGGGAAGAGGCAGGGGAAAAAGCCTAGAGCCTCTCCACCACCACCAGGGCCACGGCCAGGCCCCGTTCGTGGCTCAGGCTCAGGTGGGCCTTGAGCCCCAGGGTCTGAAGCCTTGTCCCCAGGTCTTCCCGGAAGGCCAGGGTGGGTTTTTTCCCATCCATCTCCACCCAGACCGCCCGCCAGGGGAGGGGCTCAGGCCAGCATTTCTGAAAGGCCTCCTTGGCGGCCAGGCGGGCGGCGAGGCTTGGGGCGGGGTCCCGGTGGCGGAAGGCGTAGTCCAGCTCGGTCTCGGTGAATAGGCGCTTTAGGGCCCGCTCCCGGCTCAAGAGGCGGCGGACCCGGGGGATTTCCACCAGGTCCACCCCCACGGCCCAGACCATGTCCCCATGGTACCCTTTTAGGGGTGTGGCCCAAGGGATTTTTGGAGCGGATGGCGGGGCTTTTAGGGGAGGAATTCCCCCTCTTCCTCAGAGCCCTAACGGCGGAGGACCGGAGCTATGGCCTCAGGGTCAACACCTTGAAGCTAAGCCCTGAGGCCTTTAGGGCCCAGGCCCCCTGGCCTTTGGAGCCCATCCCTTGGTGCCCCGAGGGGTTCTACTACCCCCCGGAGGCCCGGCCCGGGCCCCATCCCTACTTTTACGCCGGGCTTTACTACATCCAAGAGCCCAGCGCCCAGGCCGTGGGCGTTCTTCTGGACCCAAGACCCGGGGAAAGGGTCTTGGACCTGGCCGCGGCCCCCGGGGGGAAGACCACCCACCTCATTGCCCGAATGGAGAACCGGGGCCTGCTTCTGGCCAACGAGGTGGATGGGAAGCGCATCCGGGGGCTTTTGGAGAACGCGGAGCGCTGGGGGGCGAGGCTTGGGGTGGTCCAGGCTCCCTTGAAGGCCTTGGCCCGGGCCTACGGGCCTTTTTTCCACCGGGTGCTCCTGGACGCCCCTTGTTCCGGAGAGGGCATGTTCCGGAAAGACCCTGAGGCCAGGAAGCGCTGGGGGCCCAAGACCCCTCTTAGGGCAAGCCTGGTGCAGAGGGCCCTTCTGGAGGAGGCCGCGGGCCTGGTGGCCCCGGGGGGGGTTCTGGTCTACTCCACCTGCACCTTTGCCCCGGAGGAGAACGAGGGGGTGGTGGCCCATTTTCTCCGGAGCCATCCGGAGTTCACCCTCGAGGACGCCCGCTACCACCCCCTCTTTGCCCCTGGGGTGCCGGAATGGGGGGATGGGAATCCGGAGCTTGAGAAGACCGCCCGGCTCTGGCCCCACCGGTTAAGGGGGGAGGGGCATTTCCTGGCCCGGTTGCGCAAAGGGGAGGGGCCAGGGAGCACCCCGACCCGGGAAAAGCCTCCCCCTTTGGGCCAGGAGGCGAGGCGGGCCCTTAGGGCTTTTCTGGACTGGGCGGGGCTAGAGGTAGAAGGCCCCATTTGGGAGCGGGAGGGGCATCTTTACCTCCTTCCTGAGGACCTCCCAAGCCTCAGGGCCCTAAGGGCCCCGGCCCCCGGGCTTTACCTGGGCCGGGTGCAAAAAGGGCGGTTCCGCCCGGCCAAGGCCCTGGCCCTGGCCTTAGGGGTAAGCCTCCCCTGGCCTAGGGGCATCCCCGCCTTTGTCCTCGAGGCCCAAGACCCCCGGGCCCTCCCCCTGGCCCAGGGGGATGGGGTGGAGTGGGAGGGGGAGGGGGAGGGGCTTATTCTCCTCAGGACCCCCTGGGGGGACTTCCCCCTGGACTTTGGCAAGGCCAAGGCTGGGGTTCTAAGGCCCATGGGTCTTGGACTATAGCCCCAGGGCCTGGATGTGGGTTTGCCACTCCCGGTAGGCCTCCTGAAGAAGGCCCTCAGGCAGGGGGCGGACCTCGAGGCGGCCTAAGCCTAAGGGCACCACCCAGTGGAGGCTTTCCCCCAGCTTCTTTTTGTCCCGGAAGAGGTAAGGGCGAAGCTCCCCCCATTCCGCCCGCGGGGCCTTGGGGGGCCTGAGCCAGCGGAGGAGGCCCTCCACCCGCCCCACCAGGTCCTCCCCCCCCAGGGCCTGGCCCAATAGGGTGGCGTAGAGGAGGCCATAGGCCACCGCGGCCCCATGGGGGA
>FWWL01003370.1_pt1 | contig 29457 bp, 24 predicted proteins | sample 2228331 | NCBI WGS metagenome assembly FWWL01 (sample SAMEA103939775, study PRJEB20133) | metagenome
TGAACCATCGGCCAGGCGATGACGAAAAATGAAATAATTGCGCTGCTCGGCGGCGGCTCGCGCCCGTTCCTCGGCGATTTGTTCAGGGGTGAACGTGTTGATCTCCTGGATGGACATTTGCCGCAGCTGCTCGCGCGAATAGCCGTAAAAACGTTCGGCAGCGGGGTTGGCGTCCACAATCGCCCCGGTGTCCGGGTCGATCAACAGCATCACCACTTTCTGGCGTTCAAAGAACGTCGCAAAGGGCAGATCGACTGAGCTTTGCGCCACAGCAGCGAGCATCCAGAAGGCGCAGAGTAGCCCCATCATTCGTTGGAACGATTTTCCTCGCATTTGCTTGTTTGCGTCAAAGCTCACGAATTCGCTTAACTCAAATTTTATGCCAGCGATTATAGTCAAATAAACCCTTGCTTGCGTGCGAACAAAAACCCCCTAGTGCCCCGCTTTCTTCTGGACATAACGCTCGCTGCGCCGATCCACCACCTGCTGCCACCACAGTTCCAGCGCCGCGGCGTGCCAAAGCATCGCCCCGCCCAATGGCGTGCGGTACCGCTCGGGATCGGCCAACAGCGCCGCAACGTATTCCGGCCGAAAGATGCCGCGTTCGCGCGCCGCGCGGCTGGTGAGCACATCAGCCATCAGCTCGTAAAACGCGCCGCGCAGGTACTTGAGCGCCGGCATCGGAAAGTAGCCTTTGGGCCGGTCGATCACCACATCCGGCAGCCAGCCCCGCGCGATCGCTTTGAGCGGCCACTTGCCACCTTCGCGCAGTTTCAGCTCGGATGGCATCGCCAGCGCGTGCGCCACCAACGCCGGATCGAGAAACGGCACCCGCGCTTCCAGCCCCCAGGCCATCGTCATGTTATCGACGCGCTTGACCGGATCGTCTACAATGAGCGTGGTGACGTCGAACTTGAGCACCGCGTCCAGGAACGTCTCGGCGCTGGAATCGGTAAGCGCTTCGGTTACCCACGCGCTGGTGACGTCGGGCACGTACCACGCCGGTTCCACCGCGGCGCACCAATCGGCGTGGGAGCGGTCGAAATAATGGCGCGCGAAGGCCTGCAACCGCCGTTGCCGCCACACCTCGCGCGACATCCCCGCCGGCGGCTCGCCGGCAACACCCAGCGCCAAGGCGTCCGCGTGCATGCGCGGATACCAGAAGTACCCGGCAAACGCTTCATCGGCGCCTTGCCCAGAGAGCACCACTTTGACATGCGATGCCACCAGGCGAGAGAGCAAGTACCACGACACCACGTCCTGCGACACCATCGGTTCGCTCATTGCCGCGATCGCCGCGGGCAACGCCGCGAGCACCTCGTGGTTGGCGATGTGCCAGCGCCGATGGCGCGTACCGAAATGCGCCGCCACAGCGTCGGAATAAGCGAACTCATCGCCCGCTTCCTCGGGTGAATCCTCGAAACCCACCGCAAAAGTATGCACGGGTTGCGGGCTTACCTCCGCCACCAGCGCGGTGATGAGGCTGGAATCCAGTCCTCCCGAAAGCAACACCCCCACCGGCACATCGGCGGTCAAGCGCTTGGCTACCGCCGCGCGCAGCAGTCGCCGCGTTTCCTCGAGCCATTCGTTTTCGGATAGGCGCTTCTCTGGGCGACGCGCCGACACGTCCCAATAGCGCCACTGCCGCTGCGTGCCATCGGCCTGCACCCACATCCCGTGCGCTGGCGGCAATTTGCGCACCCCCGCAAGAACCGTATGCGGCGCCGGCACCACCGCGTGCAGCGTCATCTGATGGTGCAACGCCACCGCATCGGGAGTGGTATCGACGTCGTCCCACACCAGCAGTGCCTGTACGTTGGAGGCAAACCGAAACGCCGCCGCGCTCACGGTGTAATACAGCGGTTTGATCCCCAGACGATCGCGTGCCAAAAAGAGGGCTTGCTTGGCCCCATCCCAGAGCGCGAACGCAAACATCCCGTCGAGGCGCTCCAGACACGCTTGCCCCCAGGTGCGGTAGGCTTTGAGGATCACTTCGGTGTCGCTGTGCGACGCAAACGTGTGCCCGCGCGCCGCAAGCTCGGCGCGCAGCGCGGCGTGGTTGTAGATGCAGCCGTTGAACACCAGCGCCAGTTCCTTATCGACCATCGGCTGGTGCCCTGCCGGGCTGAGATCGAGAATGGCCAAGCGCCGATGCCCCAAGCGCACCGGTCCGGCCGCGTATTCGCCCTCATCGTCCGGCCCGCGGCGCGCCAGGTGCGCGAGCATCGCAGGCAACGACGCAGGCGGCCCGCCCGCAAAGGTCAAAACCCCAGCAACGCCGCACATGTCATCGAACCTCAGTACCCATCACCTCAGAACCTCCGAACCCATCTTCACAATGCTCCCAGCCACCGGCTTTTCTGCGCGTAGCCGAGGCTGAGGTGGGCATTTCCGCCGAGGGAAGCGAATAGAACGGCACCGTTGTCGTGCTTTCGTCGCTGCGGGCGGCTGGCATTCTCGCCGCAGCAGCAGAAGCGTACGACTCAGCGTTGGCGACAGAAAACGACGGGTGCGCAGCAACGGCTGGCGATGAGTCCGATGGACCAGAAGCCTTGGGCACCGGAATTTCCTCGTGCTCCATCGCCGCCTCCAGCAACGCCGGCGGCAGCGTCTTTTTTGGCTGCACGCCGAGTTTGCGCAGTTGTTCCACTTGCGCGATCAAGTTGCCACGCCCGTGCGTGAGTTTTTTGTACGCTTCGTCATAAACCGCTTGCGTTTGCTGTAACCGTTCGCCGATTTTCTGCATGTCGCCCACGAAGCCCGCGAACTTGTCGTACAGCTCCGCGCCTTTTTGCGCGATCGCCAGCACATTGCGCTGCTGCATCTCTTGCCGCCACAGATGTTCCACCGTGCGCAGCACAAACAGCAGCGACGAAGGGCTGACCAGCAGCACGTTGCGCTGCCACGCTTCGGCAAAGAGCTCCGGCGCTTCCTGCAACGCCGCCAGATACGCCGGTTCGACCGCAACGAACATCACCACGAAATCCAGCGTCTTGCCAGGATACAGGCGATGGTAGCCTTTCTCACCGAGCGCGCGCACGTGCCGGCGCAGCGACTCGACGTGCGCTTTGAGCTTTTCGCGCCGCGCCGCTTCCTCCTCCTGCGCCAGCGCCTCGGCGTAGGCGGTGAGCGACACTTTGGCGTCGATCACCAGCACCCGCTCACCCGGAAGCTGCACGACGGCATCGGGCTGCAACCGGCCTTCTTCGCCGCGGTGGCTGACCTGCAAAAAGTATTCTCGGCCTTCCGTAAGACCCGCGAACTCCAAAAGGCGCTTCAGTGCCAGCTCACCCCAGTTGCCCTGCGCTTTGGCATCGCCCTTGAGCGCCTTGGTCAGCGCCCGCGCCTCGGCGCTCAGGGTTTGGTTGAGTTCCATCAGCTGTCGCACTTGTTCCGCCAGGCGCACGCGTTGATCGGCTTCATGATGGTAGACCTCCTGCACCTGACGACGGAAGCCCTCGATCTGGTCGCGCAACGGCTGCAACAACGCATTGAGTTCGCTCGTGCTGGCTTTTTGGAATTGTTGCGTTTTTTCATAGAATTGCTGCGCTTTTTCCTCGAGCAGCCGTTGCGCGAGCTCACTGAACTGCAATCCAAGCTTTTGCTCGACCATCGCGACGAGCTCTTTTTGTGCGGCAAGCGCCTCCTGCGCTTGCCGTAACTGCTGCGCCGTGGCGCGCTCCATCGCCGCCCGTTCGGCGGCAAGCAGTTCTTCGACCTTGGCGCGTTCGGCCGTGAGCAAAGCATCCAATTTTTCCGCTCTCACCCGCTCGGCCGCGAACTGCTCCTGCGCCTCGCGCCGCGCCTGCTCTGCCCGTTGCCAACCGCGCCATGTCACTATGGCCAATCCCGTCGCCACCAACGCAAGCAGCGAGGTCAGCCCTATGACCCATTCCATCGAGATCTCCTAATGCACGCGAAATCTATGCTATGCTAGAGTCTCTCCCTCGTTCGTGAAAGGAGCCTGCCATGAAAACCAACGTCGGTGGTATCGACAAAATCCTGCGCATCGCCGTCGGAGCAGTGCTGTTGATCCTGGCGATCATGGGTATTGGCACGCCTTGGACATGGCTCGGTGTGGTACCGCTCGCCACAGGCCTCATCGGCTTTTGCCCGCTCTACACGCTGCTGGGGATCAACACCTGCCCGGTGAAGACCGAAGGCGATCAAGGCACGGCCTCCTCGTAAGGCGCTCCTGCCTGGCGCGTGAGCGCGACGAAATCGCTCACGCGTAGCGTCTCTGCCCGCGCGCCAGGGTCGATCCCAGCGGCGACGATCGCCGCCGGCGGGACAACGCCTTTGAGCGCGTTGGCAAGTGTCTTACGCCGCTGCAAGAACGCCGCTTTGACGATTTCGGCAAAACGCCCTTCGTCCAGCCCCGGATAGGGGTCGGGGCGAAGCGGCGTCAGGCGCACCACGCTCGAGACCACCTTCGGCACCGGCCAAAACGCCTGCGGCGGCACGTCGAAACACCGTTCGATGCGATAGCGCCGCTGCAGCATCACGCTGAGCCGCCCATAGGTTTTGCTCCCCGGCGCCGCGGCCAGGCGCTGCACCACTTCACGCTGCAGCATGAACACGGCGCGCGCCAGCCGCTCTCCCGCTGTGGCCACATGAAACAGCAGCGGTGTGGAAATGTGATACGGCAAGTTCCCCACCACCACCAGCGGCGGGGAGAACTCCTGCCAAGACACGGTGAGCGCATCCGCTGCGAGCACCGCTAAACGCGGTTCCTGGTTCGCCACCTGCTGCCAGTGGTGCGCCAGCGCGCGATCGTATTCGATCACCGTCAGCCGCCCGCCCCACGACGCCACGCTCTCGAGTAACGGCAGCGTCAACGCCCCCCGGCCGGGGCCGATCTCCACCAGCGTCTCACCTGGTTGCGGCGCGATCACCGCCACGATGCGGGCAATCACCCGGCGATCACGCAGAAAATTCTGCCCGAGCTGCTTCAACGCCGGCAGTGCGGCAATAGTGCTTGGCAAAACCAGGGGATCGTTTGGCGCATTTACCAAAGACATGGATTCGGCTTGGCCAGCGCTCATGGTCAAGCAGCGCGCGCCGCCATCGCGATCGCCAGGTCCACCGCGGCAAAGAGACTGCCGGGGTCGGCGGTGCCTTTTCCCGCCAGATCGAGCGCCGTGCCGTGATCGACACTGGTGCGGATGAACGGCAGTCCCAGCGTGACATTGACGCCTTCGCCGAAACTGGCGTATTTGAGCACCGCCAACCCTTGATCGTGGTACATCGCGATCTGCGCGTCGCTGCCCGCGAGCACGCGGTGCGTAAACAGCGTATCGGCCGGCAGCGGCCCGACGACCTCTAGCCCCTCGGCGCGCAACCGCTCGAGCACCGGCGCGATCACTTCGATCTCTTCGCGCCCCAAATGCCCGCCTTCACCGGCGTGGGGGTTAAGCCCAGCGACCAACACGCGCGGCTGAGGGATGCCAAACCAGCGCTTGAGATCCGACACCACAATGCGCACCGTCGTTTCCACTTCCCGCGGCGTGATCGCTGCGGCAACGTCCTTGAGCGGCAAGTGGGTAGTGACCAGCGCTACCCGCAGCCCTCCGCCCACCAGCATCATCACTACCTTTTCGACCCCGGCCGCAGCGGCCAAGTATTCGGTGTGGCCGGTAAACGGGATGCCGGCGTCGTTGATCACCCCTTTGTGCACCGGCGCCGTGACCATCGCAGCAAAAGCACCGCGCTGCACGCCCGCGATCGCCGCATCGAGCAGCGCCAGCACGTAGCGGGCGTTTTCCACGTCGAGCCGACCGGGGGTTACGGGCTTAGCCAAAGGCACCGGCAGTACGGACAGCGGCGCCGGGGCTTCGGCACGGTATTCCGGCCAATCGGCACCATAGCGACGCAACAGCGTCGGGTCACCGGCAACCACCAGCGGTACCGGCCAGCAACGCTCGGCAAGCCGCGCGCACAGCTCGGGACCCACGCCAGCGGGTTCGCCGGCGGTGATGATGACCGGGCGCGTGGGTAAGGTCCCGACGTCGAGGTCAGCAAGGGAGGAGGTTGTGGTCGAAGAAGAGGCTGGGTTGGACATGGTGGGAATGTGATCTTTACTTTGGCATTTTACACGACTGTCCGTTTCACGCGCTTCGATCAAGCGCCGTATGGCGTGGGCGCGCCAGTACCTTTTTTTGCTCGCCCTGATCTGCGGCGGTCGGCCTTTTCACTCCCACGTCGGGCGCGGCGTCTCGATCACCGCATCCCCTTTGAGCGCCTGTAGCCACGCCTCGAACGCCTGCTCGCGCTTGCGCTCGCGCAGCAACTGCCGGGCGTAGTTTTTCGGCGCCTCGGGGTCTTCGACCAACGGGCGACGCGCGAGCACTTCGATGAGGTGCCAGCCAAAGCGCGACTTCACCGGTACCGAGACTTCGCCCACCGGCAACGCGTTCATCACTTCCTCGAACTCCGGCACAAAGTCGCCGGGCAACACCCAACCGAGCATTCCGCCTTGCGCCGCCGAGGCATCCTCCGAATGCACGCGCGCGAGATCGGCAAACGACTCGCCTTGGCGCAGCCGCTCGCGCAATGCCTGCAGCTTGGCGCGCGCTTTGTCATCACTGACGCCGGGAGCGGATTTGATCAGGATGTGGCGCACCTGCGTCTGCGTCAATCCGGCCGCTTCCTCGGCGAAACGGCGTTTGAGTTCCGGCGTGGTGGCCAGGAAATGGCCGACTTCGGCGTCGGTAACCTGCACGCTGCTTTCGGTGACGCGGTCGCGTAGCCGCTGGATCAACAACTGTCGCCGCAGCTCTTCGCGGTATGTTTCGAACGCCATGCCTTGAGTTTGCACCGCTTGCGGCAGCGCTTCACGCGCAATACCGTTGCGCGCCGCCACGATCGCCAGCGCCCGCTCGACTTCCTCGTCGCCGACGGCAATACCCAAACGCCGTGCGGCTTGCACGAGCAGCCGTTCTTCGATGAGCTGCTCCAATGCCGCCTGCCGCAGCTCGTCTTCCTGCGGCTGAGGTCGGGAAGGATCGAGACGACGCGCCAGGATCGCCATGCGCCGCTCAAGCTGCTGGCTGGTGATCGCTTCCCCATTGACCACAGCGACCACCGCCACGCCTTGCCTTGTCTTCGGCGCTTGGCTAACCTGAGCAGCAAAGGCCCCCTGCACCCCTTCTGGCGACCCCGCCAGGGCGGCCATTACTGCTAGGCACGCCCCCAAAACCCTGGCTCGCATCTTCGTCACCATCCTGTCTCGAACCCCCGCTCCGGTCCCGTCGGGCCGATTCTGCCATAACCGGGCACGGATCGCCGCAGCAACGACGAGGGATCGCTGCCCAATCCCCCCAGTCCCAGCAGATCGAGCTGCACGAAAAACGCGGTGTTGCTGCGCTTGCCCTCGAGCGCATAGCGGTGCAACACGACCCGTAGCCCCCAGCAGCCGGCGTTGTATTCCGCGCCGGCAAGAAACTCCGTCCAGCGGTCTTCTTCGAGTGAGCGCGCGATTCTACCCACCCCATACCAGCGCGGCGCCAGCGGCCATTGCGCCGAAAATGCCACGTCCTCGAAGCGATCGCGGGTATATCGGTACTCGAGCGACGCGACTTTCGCCGCTTGCGGCTGAAAACTCACCAGCGCGTTGAAACGCCGGTTCTTTCCCACGTCGGGGTCGTATTGCCAGAACCCTTTGGCCTGCCAGCGCGACGTGGGGCGCCACACCAGTTCAGCGAGCAAATCGGACTTTCGCCGGTCACTCGGCGCTTCGTTGGGCAAAGCGACCTTGGGCAAGTCCTGGAAAAAGCGCTGCGCGAGGGAGCCGCGGATGCGCTCTTGCCCCGAAACGGCATCGAGCAGCCGCGAAGTGACGCCGAGCGTGACGCTGGTGCCGTCGGCGATGCGATCCTCACCCGCAAACGGGTTAGGCAAAAAAACCTGGGCAAACCCGAAACCATATCGGTCGGTGTCGAACAAAGGCACGTCGGACTGATTGCGGTAAGGGGCGCTGCGCAGATAAAGCCGCGGCTCGAGCGTCTGCACCCAGTCGCGACCCAGGGCGTTCCAGTCGCGATCGAACGCCAAACCTACATCGAGCGCCGCGATCGGTACGAAACGCGTGATTTCGGTCCGTCCGCCCGCCACGACCGGCGCCTCCAGCGCATAGTGGCTGGTGTGTGCGATGAGCTGCGGTTCGACGTACCACCATGAGCCGCTCCAGCGCCGCCGCCACGTTGGGGCCAGCACCAGCCGCTCCCCGTCTTGCCAGTAAAACCCCGGTAGCCGCTCGCGACCGGCCCATGGGTGACGAAACGCGCTGGCGGTGGCCTCCAGCGTCAGCGTACCGCCGGCAAACGGACGCGGCACAAGCCATCCGCGCCACTCGGGCAGGCGCCGGTAGGGCGTGGCGGTATCGCGCGCCAGCGTCTGGTATTCCTGCAGCAACAGGGAGCTACCCCACCCCGGCGCCTGATAACGCACCACCCCTTGGCGCAGCAAATGCACCGTGGAGGCGAGGCTCACCTGATGGCTGAGATCGCGGAAATAATCGCGGTCGCTCACCGCGTTGAGGTCCCATGCCGTACTCCAGCCATCGCCCAAGTCTTGTTGGTGCCGCAACACCCCCAACGCACGCGTGGAACCCCGCACCTGGTCGTTGGGCAGCACCTCGCCGTAAAGCTCTCCCCGGTAGGAAGGCGTCAGGTAGCGGTATTCCATCCCCAGCTGCAACCCGCGGCGAGAATATAGGCGCGGTGTCAAAGTGGCATCGTAGTTGGGCGCAAGGTTGAAGTAATAGGGCGTAGCCAACGTCAGACCGCTGCGCGTGGACGCACCGAACGACGGCACCAGCCAGCCGGATTTACGCTCTTTACGTAGCGGGAAATCCAGCCAGGGAAGCGCCAGCAGCGTCGTGTCCATGAACCGCAGCTGTGCCCAACGCGCTTGGCCGATCCCGCGATCAAAATCCAGCTCGATGCTTTGCGCATTGAGGTACCAGTCGGGATCGGGCGCTTGGCAGGTGGTCCAGGTGGCTTGATTCAAACGAAAACGGTTATGCTCAAGCGCTTCCAGGCGCGTCGCCTCGCCGTGGCTGGCGGGGGCGTTGGCCGGGGCAAAGAAATAGCGCGGTGCCTCGAACACCCCGGTGCGTTCCGTCAGATCATATTCCACGTGCGGACCCGCGATGCGCGCGCCCACCACCGCGTCTTCAAGTTCCACCGCGCCTGAGGCACTCAACCGGTCCTGTGCTTCCTCGTAACGGATGCGGTCGGCACGCACGCGCCGCTCGTCGCGGCGCAGAATCACGTTGCCCTCGGCCTCAAGTCCCACGCCGCGCTCGCCGTGGATGCGATCGGCTTCGATGAAAGTACCCGGGGCGACGAACTCGGCTTCGAGTTGGGTGCGCATGCCCTCTTCGGCCCAGGCTGGCAGTGTCGCCAGCAGTGCCCACGATCCCACGCGCCAGAACCGTCCCCGCCTCATGCCCGATCCGATGTTAGAATTGACCGAATTGTAATGCATCGACCCGGCAACGACGACGCATGAGCGATCCGAATTCGTCTCTTCATTCCGATTCCCGGCGGCTGGCGCTACACGAGTGGCTATGCGCGCAGGGGCTCAGCGACGCGCCGATAGAACCCGCGAGCGAAGATGCCAGTTTTCGTCGTTATTGGCGAGTGCGCCGCAGCGACGGAGCCAGCGAAATCGTGATGGATGCCCCACCCGAGCGCGAGCCGACCGACACGTGGCTGCAAGTGCAGCGTTGGCTCAGCGACATCGGCATCCCCGTTCCCGCGGTGCTGGCAAGCGACCGCTCCCTCGGCTTCGTGCGCATGAGCGATGCCGGCAGCCAGCATCTGCTGGCCCTCTTACAGCGCGACCCCACGCAAGCGCACGATCGCTACGCCGAGGCGCTAGCGTTTTTGCTGGTGATGCAAAAGCAGGCACGCCCCGAGTGGCTGCCGTCCTACGACGACGTGAAGCTTCGTGCCGAGCTGCAGCTTTTCCCGGACTGGTACGTGGTGCGGCATCTCGGCGCCACGCTCACGCCGCAAGAATCCCAAGGGCTGGCCAAAGTGTTCGACCTTCTGACGCAGACGGCGTTGGCGCAGCCGCAAGCGTTCGTGCATCGCGATTACCACAGCCGCAACTTGATGTACGACGCAGCGCGCGGCTGGTGCGTGCTGGACTTTCAGGATGCCGTCTGGGGGCCGATCACCTATGACGCCGTGTCATTGCTGCGCGACGCGTACCTCGACTGGCCCGAGGAATTCACGCTCGATCTTTTGATCCGCTACTGGCAGCAAGCGCGGCGCTTCGATGTGCCGCTGCCGGCGGCGTTCGAGGATTTTTACCGCGCTTACGAATGGATGGGGCTACAGCGCCATCTCAAGGTGTTGGGGATTTTCGCGCGCCTGGCCTATCGCGACGGCAAAACGGCGTTTCTCGACGATCTGTCGCGCGTGCGCGCCTATGTCTGGAAAGTAGCGATGCGCTATGAGGCGTTTCGGCCATTACGACAGATCCTGGCGCGCTTGCATCCGGAGGAAGTGAAATCGGCGCTGACCTTTTGATTCCCTCGGCGATGGTGCTGGTCGCCGGGCGCGGCGAACGGCTGCGGCCGCTCACCGACCGCTGCCCCAAGCCGCTGATGATGGATGAGCGCGGCGACACGCTCCTCGGTCTGTGGTTGCAACGGCTTGCCGTCGCAGGCGTTGGCCGTGTCGTCCTCAACCCCTGCTGGCTGGGCGAACAAATCGTCGCGGCAGTCGGCGACGGCGCGCGTTGGGGCCTACAGGTGCGCTACAGCCCCGAGACGCCGCCGGGGTTGGAAACGGCCGGCGGAATCGCCACGGCGCTGCCGCTTTTGGCCGCGGACCCGTTTCTCGTGGTCAATGGCGACGTGTATCTCGAGGGCTTCGATCTTGCCCCGTTTGCCGCGCGCGCCCGCGCGGCGTTTGCGGCGGGGGCATTGGCATATGTGCTGCTCGTTCCCAACCCGCCCCATCACCCGCAAGGCGACTTCGTGCTTTTTCCCAACGGGCGGATCGCGGCAGGCAGCGACACCGTTGCCCCCCGCCTGACCTTTGCCGGCGTGGGCATGTACCGCGCCCAGTTGTTTGCCGACGTCCCGGCGCACACGCGCTTGCCGCTGGCGCCATTGCTGCGCGCTGCGGCCGCTCAAGGGCGACTTTACGGCGAACCCTTTGCCGGCCGGTGGTTCGACGTCGGCAGTCCCGAGCGGTTGGCGGCGTGGCGTGCCCACCGGCGGCAGGTGGCCGTTGCTAATTCACTGAACCCTTGAACCTATGACGATGAGCACCTACCGCAAAGACCCCGCGCTCGTCGGTCGCTTTCATGCCGACCTGACACCGTTTCATCGCCGACGCACGCGTGTGCTCGACGCAATGCGCGCGCACGGCGATTCGGCACTGGTGCTACCCACCGCGCCCGAACGGATCCGCAATCGCGACGCGCATTATCCGTACCGCTTCGACAGTGACTTTTACTACCTCACCGGTTGTACCGAACCGCAAGCCTGGTTGGTGTTACGCACCTTCGCGGAACCGCAAGCGGTGCTCTTTTGCCGTCCACGCGACGCGCAACGCGAGCGCTGGGACGGACGGCGGGTCGGTGTGGATGCCGCCGCCAGCGTGTTCGGGGTCGAGGCGGCGTATGACGTCGGGGAACTTCCTGAAAAGCTACCGGAGCTCCTGGCAGGCGCCGAGACGGTGTGGGCGCCGATTTTCGAGAACGAGGCTTGGGACAGCCGCTGGCGGGCGGTGCAGACGGCGCTTGCCGCCAAACAACGCCAAGGCATCCAACCGCCTGCGTCCTGGCGCAGCGTGCGACAGCTGCTCGCGCCGATGCGGCTTGTCAAGGACGAATTCGAGCTCGCGCTGATGCGCCAAGCCGCAGCGATCGCCGCCGAAGCGCACCGCCGCGCGATGCTGGCCGCCAGACGCGCCTCATCCGAAGCCGAGCTCGAAGCGGTGTTGCTCGCTGCTTTTCGCGAGCTCGGTGCGGAAGGGCCGTCGTATTCCCCCATCGTCGCGGCCGGCGCGAACGCCTGCGTGCTGCACTACACGCAAAACGACGCCGCGATCCGCGATGGCGATCTCGTGTTGATCGACGCCGGCTGCGAATACGCCGGCTACGCGAGCGACATCACCCGCACCTTTCCAGCGCGCGGGCGTTTCACCGGCGCGACGCGCGACCTCTACGCGCTGGTGTTGGCAGCGCAAGAAGCGGCCGTCGCTGCTACCCGCCCCGGGGAACCTTACGATGCCGCGCACCACGCGGCGGTGCGCACGCTGGTCGATGGACTCAAGACGCTGGGGTTGCTTGCCGGTGACACTGAGGGGCTGATCGAGCAAAAAGCGTTCGAACGCTTCTATCCCCACCGCACCGGTCACTGGCTGGGGCTCGATGTGCATGACGTCGGCGCGTACCGTCAGGGCGAAGAGCCGACACGTCTGGCTGCGGGGATGATCATCACGGTGGAACCGGGGCTTTACATCGAACCGGCCGACGACATCCCCGTCGCGTTTCACGGCATCGGCGTGCGCATCGAAGACGATGCGCTCGTCACCGAAAACGGCTGCACCTTGTTGACCCGCGACGTACCAGTGGCGATCGATGAGATCGAGGCTTGGATGAGATAGGTCAGTGCAACCGCTGCCGCACCGCCTCATAAAGCGCGATGCCGGCAGCCACGGAAACATTGAGGCTTTCCACCGTCCCCAACATCGGCAAGCGCACCAACACATCGCAATGCGCGCGGGTCAGGCGCCGCAGACCCTCCTGCTCCGCCCCCAGCACTAACGCCAGCGGCCCGCGCAGGTCCTGCTCATAGAGCAGCCCCGGTGCTTCTCCCGCCAACCCCACCACCCACACGCCCGCTGCCTTCATCGCCTCGAGCGCGCGGGAAAGATTGGTCACCGGCACGAGCGGCACGGTTTCCGCCGCACCACAGGCGACTTTGGCCACGGTCGGAGTAACGCCCACGCTGCGGTCCTTGGGCACGATCACCGCGCGCACCCCCGCGGCGTCGGCCACCCGCAGACACGCGCCGAGGTTGTGCGGATCCTGAACCCCGTCAAGCACGAGAAAAAGCGCGCTCGTCCCTGACATGTTGCCGACGTCAGCCAGCACTTCCTCCAGACTCGGCGGACCACCGCTCGCGGCCAGCTGCGCCGCTACGCCCTGATGGCGACGATGACCGACGAGCGCCACCAGCTCCTCGCCCGGCACTCGTGCCACGGTAATGCCGGACGCGGCCGCCCGTTCCCACAGCTGCCGCGCCCGGGGATCGCGTCGGCTCTCCTCCAGCCAAACGCCGAGCACGCGCCCGGGACTGGCCCGCAGCGCGGTGAGCACCGCATGCCAGCCAAATACCCAGCGCGTTTCACTCATGGGTCGCTCCGCGGCGACGTCTGCGTTTTCCGGACTCTTGCGGCGACATCGCAGAAGGCGCCGCGATGCTAGCTGCCAGGGAGGACTCGCCCTTCCCGTGATTGCCGGAAGGTTTGGCTTTGGCCCGTCGTGGCGCCGTTTTGCCCGCTCGTTCCTCCGCCCCTGCCGCCTGCTCGTCGGTTCTTGCATGTTTAGGCGGCATGTTTGGCGGCGGCAGTCGCTCGATGAGACGGAAATCGATCTTGCTCGTTTCCAGATCGGCCCGCACCACCTGCACGCGCAACCGATCGGCCAGACGGTAACGCACCTTGGTGCGCTCACCGATGAGTTCGTGGCGCACCTCGTCGAAATGGAAATAATCCGGCCCCAGTTCAGAAATGTGCACCAGCCCTTCGACGAACACCTCATCCAACGTCACGAACAAGCCAAACGGCACCACCGCGGTGATCGTGCCAGTGAAGGTTTCGCCAATGTGCTGCTGCATGAAGTAGCACTTGAGCCAGTTGAGCACGTCGCGGGTCGCCTCATCGGCACGGCGTTCGGTCATCGAACAGTGCTCGCCGATTTCTTCCCAGGCATGCACCGGCTCGTAGCGCGTACCCGCAAGCACCGCTTTGATCGCCCGGTGCACCACCAGATCCGGATAGCGCCGGATCGGGGAAGTGAAATGGGTGTAGCACGGGTAGGCCAAGCCGAAATGCCCAACGTTTTCGGGGGAATAGCGCGCTTGTTTGAGCGAGCGCAGGATCACCATCTGCAGCAGCTGCTCATCGGGCCGGCCGCGGATCTCGTCCAACACGCGCGCAAAGTGTTTCGGCGTAGGTGTATCTCCCCCGGGTAACGCGATGCCAAAGCCAGCGAGGAACTCCCGCAGCTTGGCGATTTTTTCCGCATCGGGCGGCTCGTGCACGCGATAAAGCGCCGGATGCTCGTGTTCAGTCAAAAACTCGGAGGCGCAGACGTTTGCTGCCAGCATGCATTCTTCGATCAACCGGTGGGCGTCGGTGCGCACCTCCGGCACGATGCGGGCGATTTTGCCCTGTTCGTCGAACTCAAAGCGCACTTCGGTGGTATCGAAGTCGATGGCGCCGCGCAATTGCCGCTGTTTCAACAACAGGCGAAACACGGCGTCGAGCGTCTCAAGCATCGGCAGCAATGCCGCCAGCTGCGTGCGCGCCGCTTCGTCGCGCTCATAAAGCGCCTTGGCGACCAGTGTATAGGTCAGACGCGCGTGCGAATGCATCACCGCCGGGAAAAAGCGGTAGCGTTCGATGCGCCCACGGGGGGACAGCCACATTTCACACGCCAAACACAAGCGGTCTTCATGCGGCACCAGCGAACACAAGCCGTTACTGAGCTTTTCCGGCAACATCGGGATCACCCGCCGCGGGAAATACACCGAATTGCCGCGCTCGAACGCCTCCTCATCCAGCGCCGAGCCGCTGCCGACATAATGCGATACATCAGCGATTGCGACGATCAGGCGGTATCCCTTCCCTACCCGCTCGGCAAACACCGCATCGTCGAAATCTTTGGCCGTCTCACCGTCAATGGTCACGAGCGGCAACGCGCGCAGGTCTTCCCGACCGGCGAGGTCTTTTTTGCGCACCGCCTCGGGTAGCTTACGCGCTTCGGCCTTCGCTTCGCGGGAAAACTCAAACGGCAGTGCGTGTTTTCTGAGCGCAATCTCGATCTCCATGCCGGGGTCGTCATACCGGCCCAGCACTTCGATGATTTTGCCGATCGGCTGTGTGTAGCGTGTGGGCGGTGCGATCAGCTCGACGACCACGACGTCGCCCGGTTTGGCGCGCTTGCCCCCGGCGGCGATCAAAATATCTTGCGCCACGCGCTTGTCTTCAGGCGCGACCAGCATCACGCCATGTTCGACGATCACTCGCCCCACGACTCGACTCAAACCGCGCTCCAGCACCTCGACGATCTTGCCCTCAAACCGACCGCGCGCATCACGCCCGACGATGCGTACGATCACCCGATCGCCGTGCAGCACCTCGCGCATTTCCTTGGGACCGAGAAAAATATCCGGTCCGCCATCGTCACGGACGACGAAACCGAACCCATCGGGATGGCCCTGGACTCGCCCACGGATCAGTTCGGCTTTCTCGGGCAAAAGAATATCGCCGCGACGGTTACGCAGAATCTGACCGTCGCGTTGCATCGCGCCCAGGCGGCGCTCGAACAGTTCATGTTCGTGCGGCTGCACGTCGAGCGCCGCAACCAGCTCCTCAAACGGCATGGGTCGCCCCACGGCTTGGAGGGTTTGCAGCAAGTACTCGCGACTGGGCAGTGGCTGGGGGCCGTACTTAGCGACTTCGCGCGCCAGCATCGGATCGAGCCGGCGTTTCGGTGGCAGCTGCACCTCAATTTTCTCCAGCGTTTCGGTATCCGGCAACACGGGAATCTCGCGCCGCTTGGCGCTTTCACGAGACCTTAGGGCCTTATGGTTTCGTTTCACCGCCTCAGGGCGACGCGGTGAAGTCGTGGATTGGCGACGTTTGGACCTAGGAGACGATGACATAAAACGTAGCGTACTTTCTTGACAGACGAGAGCGAATCCGTATAATAGCGCAAATCACCACTTGCCCAGGTGGCGGAATTGGTAGACGCGCTAGATTCAGGTTCTAGTGCCGCAAGGCGTGGAGGTTCGAGTCCTCTCCTGGGCACCAAAAACTTCCCGTCATTGGACGCGCTCTGGTAGCCATGCCGTCGCTGCCGCGTTTCTTGCTCCCAGCTTCTGTCCTCGTTCTTGTCGCGGGCTGCGACGCTTTTTACGAAGCGCTAGAGATCCCAAACCCCGAAAAAGCCAAAGCCGAAGCGCGCGCGATTGGTGCGGCGTGCCGCCACTCGGGCCGGTCCCTGGAAGACTGCTTTTACCTGCACCCAGACGCCGACAAAGCCGCAGTATTCGAAGGCTGGAAGGCGATGAACGACTATATGCTGGAAAAAGAGCTGCCCTCTGTGCCGCCGCAGCTGGTGCCGCTCGACCCCACTGCCATTCCCCAGCCGCTAGCGCGCAACGAGCCGATCATCCCGCAGCCGCAAAAGCAACCACAAAAACCTGCCGAGGAAACCCCAAAACAATGAGCGCGCAGCACTCAGGCCCTACCTCGGGACCGTGTCCAGACGAACCTGCCTACGGGTAGGTCGGCTGAACGTAACTGCTGAGCGCCCGAAGCAGCTTACCGATACCGCTGGCCTGCGTGCCGCAAGGCCAAGCTTTACGGCGCCGGGTTGGGATAGCGCAGATGAATCGCGTTGATCTCTTGCTGCATCTCGGCAGGAAGTGGCCGCGCCAATGCCTCCAGGTTCTCTTTCAGCTGCGCCAGATTCGTCGCCCCGATGATCGTACTGGTCACCAGCGGATGGTGATAGCACCACGCCAGCGCCATCTGCGCCGGCGTCCAGCCGTAGCGGCGCGCCAGCGCGACGTATTCGCGCGTGGCCGGGAGCACGTTGGGCTTGGTGTAGCGCTGCCCGAAGTTGGGAAAGCGCGTCAGACGCCCCGGTGCGTGCGGATCGTCAAGATACTTGCCGGTCAAATGACCAAATGCCAGCGGCGAGTACGCGAGCAGCGACACTTCTTCGCGGTAGCACACCTCCCCAAGCGTATATTCGAACGTGCGGTTGAGCAGACTGAACGCGTTTTGGATCGACACCAGCCGGGGCCAGCCCCGCTCTTTGGCAAGCTCCAGAAACTTCATCACCCCCCACGGGTGCTCGTTCGAGACACCAATGTAGCGCACTTTGCCCTCTTCCACTAACCGCGCCAACGTTTCGAGCTGTTCCTCCAGCGGCGTGAAAGGGCGCTCGCGCGCCGGATCGAAGCGCCATTCGCCGAACATCGGTTGGTTGCGATCCGGCCAATGCAGTTGATAAAGATCGATGTAATCGGTCTGCAAGCGTTTGAGACTCCCCTCGATCGCCGCGCGGAGGTTCGCCGCATCCAATGCCGGCGGGCCACCCCGGATCCACGTCAGCGACCGGGCTGGCCCAGCCACTTTGGTCGCAATGATGAGGCGATCGCGTGGCTGGCGTCGCAACCACTGCCCGACGATGCGTTCCGTTTCGCCGTAGGTTTCAGCGCGCGGCGGCACCGGGTACATTTCGGCGGTGTCGATGAAATTCACCCCGGCGTCCACCGCAGCGTCCAACAGCGAAAATGCTTCCTCCGCCGTATTCTGTTCCCCAAACGTCATCGTGCCCATGCCAATGACCGAAACGTGCACCTCGCTTTGCCCCAAACGTCGGTATTGCATTACGTTCTCCCTTCGCGAGTAAGCGCTATATAATGCCGCTTTCGGCTAAAACGGCGAATCCATGCGTTTCGAAGCCCTCGGTCTCATTCCCGAACTGCTGCGCGCCCTCGACGACCTCGGTTTTGCCGAACCCACCCCCATCCAACAGCAGACGGTCCCGCTGCTGTTGGCAGGCAAGGATGTCTTAGGGGCAGCGCAAACCGGCACGGGAAAAACCGCCAGCTTCGCGTTGCCCATGTTACAACGCTTGGCACCCTTCGCCAACACCTCCCCCAGTCCGGCACGTCACCCGACACGTGCGCTCGTGCTCGCGCCCACCCGCGAGTTGGTGCTGCAGATCGATGAAGCGGTAGCGTCTTATGGCAAATACTTGCCGCTGCGCCATGTCGTGATCTATGGGGGCGTGGATATCGACCCGCAAATCGCCGCGCTGCGTCACGGCGCCGAGATCGTCATCGCCACGCCAGGACGTCTGCTCGATCACCTGGAACAAAAAACGGTGCGCTTGAACCAGGTGCAGTTTCTGGTGTTCGACGAAGCGGACCGCATGCTGGACATGGGCTTTTTGCCGGATATACGCCGCATCGTCGCGCAACTGCCGGCGGATCGGCAAACCGCGCTCTTTTCAGCGACGTTTTCGCCGGAGATCCTCAAACTCGCGAAGGACTGGCTGCGCGACCCCGAAGTCGTGGAAGTGGCACCGCGCAACACCGTCAGCACCACGATCGAGCACCGCGTGCTGTGGGTGGAGCAGGAAAAAAAACGCGAAGCCCTGGTGCAACTCCTGCAAAGACACGAAGGTCAAGCACTGGTGTTCGTCGATACCAAGCTGGCGTGCGGCCGGCTCGCCGCTTATTTGCAACGCGCACACCTCAACGCGCAGCCCATTCACGGCGACCGCACCCAGCAACAGCGTCAGGAAACGCTCGAGGCGTTTCGCGCCGGCAAGGTGCGTGTGTTGGTCGCCACCGACGTCGCTGCCCGCGGGCTGGACGTCGCCGGACTGCCGCTGGTGATCAACTTCAGCTTGCCATCGAACCCAGAAGATTACGTGCATCGCGTCGGGCGCACCGGACGCGCCGGAATGAACGGCTTGGCGTTGTCGTTGGTCGCTCCCGAGGAACAAGTCCGGCTGAGCGCGATCGAGAAACTGCTCGGACAAACCATTCCCAGCGAAGCGCACCCAGCACCTGCCCCGATCGCAAAACCGGCACGTGCCGATGCCAGCACCAAGAATCGCACCAGCAAGACGCAACCCCGCACGTCATGCTCAACTGCGCCTGAAAAAACCGTTCTTGAATCTGTCCCCGAGCATTGGACATGCGGCAGTCGCCACGGCAATGAACCGGGCACTGGCGCGTTGTTTTGGCCAGAGATACCCTGGCTAACGACCCGCCGTCCGGTCGTTCCAGTGCTACTCGGCGGCACCGGTCGACGCAACCCCTGAGTTAGCGGGTAATTTCGTGCGTTTTTTTGCCGATCGTTAAGATCGCAAAGGGGGTATAGTGCTTGCAACAACCCACGGAACGTACGATCATGCCCGAATCTATCGAAGCACCGTTTCGCCCCGACTTTTCCGAAGGTGTAGAGATCGGCCTATATTTGGCACTCCTGGAATTGATCGACGAGGGGCTCTTGATCGTCAGCGACGAAGCCCTCCTGGAAGTCAATGCCGCGGCGTGCCGCTGGCTGGAGCGATCCTACCGCGAGCTCGTCCATCAACCGCTGGAGATCCTTTTCCCCTCTCCCGAAGCGTTCCTACACGCCCGCGCGCGTTGGTTCATCCAGGGACAGACGCGGGGAAGCATCTCGCTGGCTCTGCCGGGGGCGCGCACACGCGAGTTTCGTTTCACCGCCGCAGCGCGACTGCGCCCGGGAATGCACGCGATCCTTTTCGCTCCCGACGTCGTGCGCGAGCTATACCGCGACGCCACCCACCCCGAAGCGTTCTGGGCGCGAATTGCGGCGGCGAACCATGAGCCCACCATCGTGCTGGATGAACGCGAGCGCATCATCGCCGCCAATGCCACAGCGCGCGCCCTCTTTCCCGGCACCGAGTCGCCGCTGATGCTGCCGCTGGCGCGCTATGCGTTGGTGCAATGGCCGGAGGACGGCAGCACCGGCCACGCCCAGATCGAGGGTTTGACCCCTAAACCCCTCACGGCACGCGTGTTGTCAGGTCCTCGCCCTGGCTGGCGGGTGCTGCTGCTGCCCCTCCAAAGCATAACGGATCGCCCACATCGGCGTTCCATAAAAAGCGAACCGACATCGCCCCTCGCAGCCCAACTGGCGCAATCGCCAAGCGATGCCTTTGTTCTGCTCATTGCGCCCATCATCGATGTCGGCAACGGCACGATCGCTGGCGCCGAGGCGTTGGTGCATTGGACTGCCCAAGGAAATGAAAACTTGCCGTGGGAGCGAGTGGCGCCGCTGCTTGCCGATCCAGCAGCGAACCGCGCTTGGCTCGAAATGAGTTTGACGCTTGCTGGCCAGTGGGTACAACGTTGGCGGCGGCCGGTAGCGCTGAACCTGGCGCTGACGCAGATGAAACACGTCGATACGTTGCCGCTACTTCAGCAACACTGGCACGCGCTGGGGTTGCCTTGGCACTGGCTGCAACTGGAAGTGGAAGAGGCCGTCTTTGCACAGCTGAGCATCAGCCAGTGCGCCGAACTCCTGCGTTTGGCCGACGCTGGCGTGGGACTCGTGGTCGACGACATCGGCGAACGCAGTTTCTCGCTAGGCATGCTCGCACGGCTACCCCTGCGCGGAATGAAGCTCTCGCCTGCCTGGGTGCAAGGAGTCGGCCGCGATGAGCGTGCGGAGCGGCTCATCGACGGGCTGGCGCATCTGGCCAAAGCGCTGGAAATTCCGTTGATGGCGCGAGGTGTGACGACCTGCGAGCAGCGGGATTTCCTTGCCGCGCTTGGCTGTCGGTTGCAGCAAGGCCCGCTGTTCGGTCCGACGGTGCCGGCCGACCAGCCGCTGGAATTGCGCGCCAGCCGTAGCGACGTTTCAGCGTCGCGGTAACGCCCCTTCGTCCGTTTTGCTCGCTGCTCCGATACTGCTGCGCTCGTTTAACTCGCGAACCACGGTTTCACAATCGAGCGGCCCCATCAACGGCGACAAGCGACTCAACAACGTTTCGATCGCCGCGTCGCTCAACTGCGGGTTCAGGCACCAATCGAACGCTTGCATCAACAACGCCAACCGCTCCAGCTGCGCGCGGGTCTGTTCCACCCCCACAAAGGGCGCGCGCTGCATCGCCTCCCAGCGCTTTTCGCCGAGGTGCGGCGGGCGCGGTTCGGTGAGCGGTGGCCCCAGCGGCGGGGGCGGGGTGCCCGGAGCGCTAGCCGTTGCCGCCGCGTCTAAAGTCGCCGCGGCGCTGGGCACCTGCCCAGCGGGACGGGCTGCAGCCGCCTCAGGCGTTACCCCTTGCGCTGCCGCCACGCCGAACCACAGCGTGGTGATCCACCCCAGGGCCGAAGACCGCCATCTGCGATGAATCACATCACACCTGCCCGTCGCCATCGCTCGATCGCCAAGCCCCAACGCTTGGGGCAAAGCCAGCCACCTCGACTGACGCAACCTACGCGCCGACTCGCCACGCTCGTTCTTACTCGCCCCGTTGGGGCGCTCACCTCACACCGACAGCGCCTTGACCTCGGCGATCATCTTGGCGACCACCTCCTGCGCGTGGCCGTAGACAAGATGACAATTGTCGCGGTAGAAAAGCTCGTTCTCCACCCCCGAATAGCCGCGCCCTTGGCCGCGCTTGATCACGATCACCTCACGGGCCACGTCTACGTTCAAAATCGGCATACCGTAAATGGGACTAGCGCGGTTGGTGCGCGCTGCCGGGTTCACGACGTCGTTCGCGCCGATCACCAGCGCCACATCGGTTTGCGCAAACTCATCGTTGATTTCCTCGAGGTCGAAGATCTTCTCGTACGGCACCCCGGCTTCGGCAAGCAGCACGTTCATGTGTCCAGGCATTCGCCCCGCCACCGGATGGATCGCGAACTTGACTTCCACCCCGGCTTCCTCGAGCAACTGCGCCAATTCCCATACCTTGTGTTGCGCGCCGGCCACGGCCATACCATAGCCCGGGACGACGATCACCTTCTGCGCAAAGCGTAGCGCCGCCGCAGCGTCGGTGGCAGAATACTCTTTGAGGCGCCCGGCGATCTCGCCGTTGCCTTCCGCCTCAACCGCCTCGCCTGAAATCGGCGCAAAGAGCACGTTTTTGAGCGGCCGGTTCATCGCTTTGGCCATCAGCGCGGTCAACAGCGTTCCCGACGCCCCCACCACGGTGCCGGCAACGATGAGCATGGGGCTATCGAGGACGAACCCTTCAAAGCCCACCGCCAGACCCGTGAACGCATTCAATAGCGAAATCACCACCGGCATGTCCGCACCACCGATGGGCAGCGTCAGCATCGCCCCCAGCGCGAGCGCCAGCACGACAAAGAACAGTAGCCCTACGCCCGACACTGGACTGGAGACACCTAAGTATGCGCCCAAGCCGATGGTAAGCAACGCCAGGAGCGCCACCACGTCGTTGTGCCGCGCCAGCCGCCACACCCGCGCCAGGCGCCCGTCGAGCTTGGCCCACGCCACAACGCTACCGGAAAACGCCACCGCACCGATCACCGCCCCCAACGCCGCCAACAGCCCCACCCCTGCCGGGATACCCGCCTGGCTCAACAGCTCCACCGCCGCGATCGCCGCCGCGGCGCCACCCCCCAGCCCGTTGTATAGCGCCACCATCTGCGGCATCTCGGTCATCTGCGCCCGGCGCGCCGTGTGCCAGGCAATGACGCCACCCAGGGCCAGCGCGATCAGCATCAAAAATTTATTCTTGAGTTCCGGGACGAACCAGGTGGCGACCACCGCAAGCACCATCGCCGCGCCCGCCAGCCGCATCCCCTGCACCGCCCGCGCCGGATTGGCCATCGCCTTGAGGGCGATGAGAAACGCCACGGTAGCGAGAAAATAGACGAACGCAACCATCACTGGCCCTCCTGCTTGCGGAACATTGCCAGCATCCGGTCGGTGACCACATAGCCACCCACCGCATTCGCCGCACCCAATACCACCGCCAAAAAGCCAATCAACATCTGCCCGCCGGTCTCAGCATGCCCCAGCACCCACATGCCACCCACCACCACGATGCCGTGAATGAAGTTCGATCCCGACATCAAAGGCGTGTGCAAAATCACCGGCACGCGCGCGATCAGCTCATAGCCCGCCACCGCCGCAAGCGCAAACAAAAACAACGCCGTCATCGCCTCCATCGTCTTCTCCCGGATCAACCGCTACCTCATTGTCCCAGCCACTGGCGCACACGCTCACTGACCAGCGCGCCATCGCGCGTCACCGTGACGGCTTGCAGGATCGCGTCGTCCCCATCCCACGCCAGCGCCCCGTCGCGCCAGTACGCCGCGAGGAACTGCCAGAAGTTGCGCGCCAGCATCTCCGAGGCATGCACGGGCATACGGCTTTGGATGTTCGCCGGGCCGATGACCAGCACCTCGCCGATCCAGCGCTTTTCTCCCAACACCGTGCCTTCGACATTGCCGCCCTGTTCGGCAGCCAGATCGACGATCACCGCCCCTGGGCGCATCACCGCGATCATTTCGGCAGTGATGATTTTGGGCGCCGGCCGGCCGGGGACTGAGGCAGTGGTGATCACCGCATCGGCCGAAGCGATCGCTTTGGCAAGCACTGCGCGCTGTTGCTCCTGCTCTTCGGGCGTGAGCTCGCGCGCGTAGCCTCCCTCGCCCACCGCAGCCACCCCGGTGTCGAGGAACTTCGCCCCCAGGGATTGCACCTGCTCGCGCGTTTCCGGACGCACGTCGTAGGCTTCCACCATCGCGCCCAGGCGCCGGGCGGTGGCGATGGCCTGTAGACCCGCCACACCCGCGCCGATCACAAAGACTTTGGCGGGACGAATGGTGCCCGCCGCGTACGAGAGCATCGGGAAAAACTTTGGACTGTGATCCGCGGCAATCAGCGCCGCTTCGTACCCTGCCACCGTGGCCTGCGAAGACAAGATGTCCATCGGCTGCGCCCGGGTAATGCGCGGCAGCAGCTCCAGCGCCATCGCCGTTACCCCTTGCGCAGCGAGCGCCTCGATCCGCTCCCGGCTTTCCCAAGGCTTGAGCGCCCCGACGAGCACACTCCCGGCGCGCATCGCCTGGATGTGCGATAGCAGTGGCGGCGCGACACACAGCACGAGGTCGCTGGCGGCAAACACCTCCTCACAGGTATCGGCCCACGCTACCTCGCCAAACGCATCGTCGCTCCAATGCGCCCGCATGCCCACGCCGCGTGGCAACAATAACCGCACCCCCCAGGCGCGATATTTGGGCACCATTTCCGGTGTCACCGCCACGCGCCGCTCATGCACGTTCGGGGCGCACGCCACTCCGATCGTCACCGTCATCGACTCTGCTCCTTATACTGTCATCGGTACCGGAACTTCGCTCCCGCGCTCACTTGCCAACGCCCGCGCACATAGATCGGCTTGCGCTCATCCTCTGGCCCTCGGCTGCCGGTTTCGTCACCCCTTGCCGTCCCACTCTGTACCGGCAGTCACTGCAACCACTTGCCGCCGACTACGGGTTCGCCGCCGGCTCGATCACCTCCTGCCCAGCCATCCACGGCCGCAGCGCTTCGGGAATGACCACGCTGCCGTCGCGCTGCTGATAGTTCTCCAGCACCGCCACCAACGTGCGTCCCACCGCTAGCCCCGAACCATTGAGCGTATGCACGGGCTGCGGTTTGCCGCCCGTGGCGGGACGAAAGCGCGCCTGCATGCGCCGCGCCTGAAACGCCTCGGTATTGGAGCAGGAAGAGATCTCGCGGTACGTCCCCTGTGCCGGCAGCCAGACTTCCAAATCATACGTCATCGCCGCCCCGAAACCGAGGTCACCAGCGCATAGTTTTACTTTGCGATACGGTAAGCCCAGCTTAACGAGAATCGCTTCAGCGTGCGCCGTCAACTCCTCCAGCGCCTCGTACGAACGGTCGGGGTGCTCGATGCGCACCAGCTCCACTTTCTCGAACTGATGCTGGCGAATCAACCCGCGCACGTCGCGCCCGTGCGCTCCCGCTTCGGCGCGAAAACACGGCGTATGCGCGACGAACTTGAGCGGCAGTTCCTGCTCTTCCAGAATTTGCTCGCGCACGAAGTTGGTCACCGGCACCTCAGCAGTGGGAATCAGATAGAGCGGATCGGCCTCGCCGCGCGGCACCATGAAGAGATCCTCGGCAAACTTCGGCAGTTGGCCGGTGCCATACAACGTTCGCGCCAACACCAGAAAAGGCGGTGCGACTTCGGTGTAGCCGTGCTCCAGCGTATGCACCTCCAGCATGAACTGCACCAACGCCCGGTGTAGCCGTGCGATCGCCCCTTTCATCACCGCAAAGCGTGCCCCCGACAGTGTGGCCGCAAGCGCCATGTCCAAGCCACCCAGCGCTTCACCGATCGCCACGTGATCGCGCACCGGGAAATCAAACGCACGGGGTGCGCCCCAGCGCATCACCTCGACATTGTCGGCATCACTCTCCCCATCCGGCACCGACGGGTGCGGCAGGTTCGGCAGCTGCGCCAAAAAGGCTTCCAGCTCCGCCATCAGCGTCGTCAAACGCGCTTCGGCCGCCTCTCGTTCGGCGTTGACAGCGGCCACCTTCGCCATCAACGCTTCGGCATCTTCGCCGCGCGCTTTACGCATACCGATTTCTTTGGACAGCCGGTTACGCTGCGCCTGCAACTCCTGGGTGCGCGCCTGCAACGCCTTGCGTTCCGCTTCCAGTGCCTCGAAGCGATCCCATTCGATCACCGCATGACGGCGCGCCAGTGCCGCTTTCACTGCCGGCAGATCCTGGCGCAACAACTGAATGTCGAGCATGAACGGACTTCCTTTTCATTTTTCCCAGGGTCAGGATTCTACCCTAGCGTTCGCGCGGCACTTTTCGCTCCAGCGCCCGTAGCCGCGCGAGCTTGTCGCGGATCTGCGCCTCCAGCCCTCGCTCTGTCGGTTCGTACCAGCGCTGCGCCGGCAGATCGTCGGGAAAATAATGCACCCCCACTGCGTAACCGCCCGGTTCATCATGCGGATAGCGGTAATCGCGGCCGGCACCAAGCTGGCGCAGTAGCGCCGTCGGGGCGTTGCGAAGATGCAGCGGCACTGGACGCGAGCCGTCGGCAGCGACGAACGCGCGCGCGGCATTGAACGCGCGATACACGGCGTTCGATTTGGGCGCACAGGCCAGATACACCGCCGCTTGCGCCAGCGCCAGCTCTCCTTCCGGAGAGCCGAGCCGCTCATACACTTCGGCAGCATCGATCGCCAGCGCTAAAGCGCGTGGATCGGCCAGACCGATGTCTTCGCTGGCCATGCGAATGAGCCGGCGGGCGATGTAGCGCGGATCCGCCCCTCCGTCCAACATACGCGCGAGCCAGTAGAGCGTCGCGTCCGGATCCGAACCGCGCACCGATTTATGTAACGCCGAGATCTGATCGTAAAAATCGTCATTGGCTTTGCCAAAGCGCCGCAGCCGCGCCCCCAACGACTCACGGGCAAACGCCGCGTCGATCGTGTGGCGTCCGGCGCTGCGCGCTGCCGCCCACAGCCACTCAAGGTCGTTCAACAGCCGCCGCGCATCCCCATCGGCCTGCGCGAGGAGCCACTCTTGCACTTCCGGAGCCAGAGGTACCGCCTCATCGGGAAAACGCTCCTGCGCCCGCTCAAGGAGCACGCACAAATCTTCGGTCGAAAGCGGCTCCAGCCGCAGCACTGTGACCCGCGACAGCAACGCCGCATTGACCTCGAACGAGGGGTTTTCAGTGGTCGCGCCGATCAGCACCACCGTGCCTGCTTCCACATCGGGCAACAACGCATCCTGCTGCGACTTGTTGAAACGGTGGATCTCGTCGATGAAGAGCACCGTCGCGCGGCCTTGGGCGAGGCGCTGGTTTGCGGCTTCGATCACCGTGCGCAGTTCTTTGACCCCGGCGCTAACCGCCGACAATGGGACGAACTCGGCATCGACCGCTTGGGCGAGCACGCGCGCCAGCGTCGTTTTGCCCACTCCCGGTGGCCCCCACAGCACCACCGAAAACAACCGCCCGCGCGCCACCGCCAGCGCCAGCGGCTTACCGGGTGCGACCAAATGCCGCTGCCCAACGATCTCCTCGAGCCGTTGCGGGCGCATCCGTTCGGCCAGCGGTACGCCGGGTTCGTGCGCGGAAAAACGCGCGTTCGGTTCCATAGAGGGATTCATCGTTGGGCCCAAGACAGGCGCACGATCGGTGCTCATTGATCCCCGCCTTTGCCATCCCTAGGCATGTCAGCTTTGCACCGGACTTTGCCGCGCCGTTACCGCCCGGAGCGTACCACGGTTGCCCCGACGGGGATTGAAAATACAAACGCATGCGGCGGCACTTCGGCACGGTACGAGCGAAAGACGATCTCGCTCACCTGCCCGAACGCATCCTCGATCCGCACCGTGTGCAAGCGATCATCTGCCAGTGTGATCTCGATCGCCCGCACCGTGGCGCTTTGAGATAACGGTTGCAGACGCCACCTTCGGACATGACCTTCCTGTTGGTGTTGCGCCAACGCAAACCAGCGCGGCAACTCCTTCGGCGCCACCAGCACCGCCAGCGGCCCCTGCCGCAACGCTTCAGAATCAAGCGGCGCCACCGTCGCTTGCTGCAAGTCCGCGTCCCAGGTGATCACCTCACGACCGTCGCTCACCGTCACCTGCGCAAACGGCGCGGTGACCTCCCAGCGAAAGCGATCCGGACGCGCAAAGGCAAAAACCCCCTGTAACTCGCGCACGCGGCCATCCCCGCGCTGCTCACGCTGCACGAATTCTCCAGACACCTGGTGCTGCCGCTCGGCCCAATCCTGCAACGCCGCAAGCGCTGCCGCCGCATCCTCTGCCGCTGCAGCCCTGGTGGCCGCTGCTATTGCCATTGCGCCTGACAATGTGGGGGTTCCCCCAACGACGAAAGGAGCATCCGCCACAGGTCTGCTCCTTACCGCAGGCGATCCCGTCCCCCCCACCGAAGCGTCTGTCGCCACGGTCGGCGAAGCGGTCAATAGCAATAAAGTCGCAGCGATTCCGAGCCGTATCGTCATCATCCCGGTCATCGAAACATTATGCCACGAGCCGCTTCGCCTGGCACCCAAAGCTCCACTGGCGCTCAAAGCCCCCATCGGATCGTTACACCGCGACAGACCGGAATCCAACGCAGTCAGACAATCCGGACAAACGTCAAGCCGTGCTACCATTGGCTCACCCCGATAACAAAACCACTTTTGGCTCATGCTCACCGCCGAGTTCATCGAGTTCGTGTTTTCTGCCGCACACATCGAACGGTGGAACGATCACGCGCGCCCGATGCGCTTGAGCGAGCTCGATAAACAAGCGCACAAAGCGCTGATTGCCTATGTGCTTGCGCGCGCCGAGGAAGATCGCGGTGCAGCGCTGGATTGGTGCGCACTCGTCGACGGTTTGATCGCCGAATTCCTACACCGCATCAAGCTCACCGACATCAAAGCACCCATTTTCCACCGCCTGATGCAGCGTCAAGGCGAGGCGATCAACCGCTGGGTGATTCAAGAACTCACCCCGATCCTTTCACCCGTGGCTCAGGGTTACTGGCTGCAGGCCCTGCAACGCCACTTTGCGCCTCAAGCCACTCCGAACCTCGAACGGCGGCTGCTGCGTGCTGCTCATTACCTCGCCACCCAGTGGGAGTTCCGGCTGCTTTATCATACCGCGCCGTTTCTTTACGGCATCGAACGCACCAAAGCCGAAATCGAAAGCCAGATCGAAGATCACCTCGATCTGGCGGGGGTGCAAAAAATCGCGCTGGGCAAACGGCTGCACGGCATCGTGGACCTGGTGGGACAACTGCGCTTTCAAAAACGCTGGGCGCAAACGCCGCGGGTGCCAGAAACCTCGGTGCTGGGCCATATGCTGTTCGTGGCGATCCTCAGCTACACACTGGTGACCGCGCTCGGTGCCGGCACCGCGCGCCGCCGCAATGCCTTTTTCGCAGCGCTTTTTCACGACCTGCCGGAGGTCCTCACCCGCGACATCATCTCACCGGTCAAACGCGGCGCGCCCGGACTGGAAGCGCTGATCAAAGCCGAAGAAGCCCGCCTGATGGAAGAAGTCCTGCTGCCGCTCGTGCCCACCCCTTGGCACGAGGAACTGCGCTACTTCACCACCGACGAATTCGCCAACCGTTACCGCGACGCCAGCGGCGCCGTGCAGCGCTTCGAGCGGTTTGACGACTACCACCGCTTGGCTGATCATCACGGGCAGCAACCCGTAGACGGCCAGCTCATCAAAGCCATGGATGAACTCGCAGCGTTGGTGGAAGCGGCGCAATCGCTGCGCCACGGCATTCGTCACCCAGCGCTCGAGGAGTGTAACGCCCGCTTGCCGCAGAAATACGCTAGCCAGCACTTGGGACCGCTCGATCTGGCGCAGCTCTTTGCGGTTTGTAGGTATCCCGAGGCAGAAGCGGAGTCAAAAAATCCATAGCCGTAACTCCTTCTGCGCAATCCCCGCTGCTTGCGCTAACTTTCTCGATGATCCCACCGCTCCCGCGTCAGAAAGAAACCATCGGGAATGACCTCACTTCCGCTTCACCCCGCTTCTATCTCAAACCCCACCACATTCCTCTGCGCGCGGCTAAACTCCACCCCCACCAGCACCACCGGCCGGCCGTCGGCGCGGTACTTCTCGGCGTAGCCCTTGGCTTTGAGTTGCT
>FWWL01003322.1_pt1 | contig 29449 bp, 25 predicted proteins | sample 2228331 | NCBI WGS metagenome assembly FWWL01 (sample SAMEA103939775, study PRJEB20133) | metagenome
TCCTTGTATTTCTTCTTCGCCGTATTCAGGGATAATGATGCCCGATTTGTTTTTTTTCTTATTTGGGAAAAAACCAAAAGGAATGCCCAATGGAATAGGAACATCTTCAACAACCAGATAAGCTGGACCGGAAACAATTTTATCGTCGGGTATGACTTTAGCTTTTGTCAAAGTGATATAAAAATGCGGATGATCTAAATTGCATGTTGTGTAACGCCCATTTTTTAAGCATACTTCGTTGTTTTCAAACTTCTTAGTTCTTGATGCATGAAGATATCCACCGCCTTGTTCTGTAGTAACTTCGGTTATAATACCTTTCTTGGTTTTAAAGTTATAACGAATGGTGTGAGACTCAAATTCATCGCTACCATCTTTGAATTTGGGTTTATCTGATAAATTTCCGACGGAATCTACTTTGCCAGTAGCAAAAGCTTCGTTATTGTTCAGGTCAATTTCTATAAAATAAGCTTTTAGCTCCTTGTCGTCGTAATTAAGACTTGAGTTATTGTATAGAAAGGCCTTTTTCAATGTTAAATCTAATGTTAAGGAATCTTCGCAGGAATAATCAACAGGTGCATCCAGTTTAAAGTTACTTTCTTTTTTTACAGCAAGGCTATCCTTTTTTAAAGTATCTACAGGAGCGGATATTTGAGCAAACGTGCCTATTGCAATAAGATAAAATGCAATATTTAAAATTAAATTACAAAAAATTCGTATGAAAACACTATTTTTGTGCAACGTTATGGTTTAATTTTTGAAGTTTCAAAGCTAAGCATTTTTTTGATGAAGTGGGTTGTTATTATATCATTAATTATCGAAACAAGCGTGTTGATAAGTGGATTAAACGCTCATGCTCAGTTATCTAATGCAGTAAAAACTATTGCCATTGATGCTGGTCATGGAGGAAAAGATCCTGGTGCTGTGGGTTTTGGGTTGAAGGAAAAAGATATAACCTTATCGGTTGCTTTAAAACTTGGAAAACTAATCAAAGATTACCTATCCGACGTTAAGGTGGTTTATACGCGTTCTACCGATGAATTTGTAGAGCTATTCCGAAGAGCTAAAATTGCCAATCAAGCAAAAGCCGATTTATTTTTATCCATACATGTTAATAGTAGCAAAAAAAACGAACCTTATGGTGCTGAAACTTATGTGATGGGTTTATCTAAATCGGATGCAAATTTGGAAGTTGCTATGACCGAAAATGCTGTAATTCTGAAAGAAGAAGATTATAAAAAGCAATACGAAGGTTTTGATCCACATTCGCCAGAGGCTTATATTATTTTTTCCTTATATCAGAATGCTTTCCTTGATTTAAGTTTAAATTTTTCAAGCTATATACAAAATGAATACGGAAAAATAAATAGAGAAAACAGAGGAGTTAAGCAAGCTGGTTTTTTGGTATTATGGAAAACTGCTATGCCAAGTGTTTTAACTGAGGTTGGATTTATCAGTAATGCCGAAGAAGCGGCCTTTATGGCTGATGAAAAAAATCATTGGCTGATAGCTAAAGCTTTGTTTAATGCTTTTAGTAAGTACAAAGGTCAGATAGAAAATAAAAAGTGTATTGAGTTAACTCACAACGATATCCAAAAATATATTAAAGAAACAAAACCTTCAGCTGATAATGTTAAAAAGCCTCAAACAGTTAAAGACACAACTTCGCTTACTGTTGTTTCGAGAGATACCATTAAGGTGGATAATTTTCAACAGGCATTACAACTATTTGTAAATCAACAATCATCTGACACTATATACTTCTATGTGCAAATAGCTTCATCAGAGAAAAAAATAAAACAGTTTAAGGTAGAAAATGTTGAAGAGTTGATGATAGATAATGTATATAAATATGTATGTGGAAAAACAACAATGTATTCTCAAGCAATTGATAAACAGAAAGAAATAAAAAAAGTTTATCCCGATGCTTTCGTTATAGCCATAAAAAATGGAAAAAAAATTTCGCTTAGCGAAGCAATCAAACAAACTAAAAATTAACTTTACACGTTGAAAATTTTGTATGGCAAAAATTAGCAGAGAAATAAAAGTTGGTTTTATAGTGATTGTGGCAGTAGCGTTTTTTGTCTGGGGATATTCGTTTCTTAAAGGGAAAGATTTGTTTGAAAATACCTATACTTATTATGCTATTTATGAGAGAGTGGATGGTTTGATGAAAGCAGCTCCTGTGTACGTCAATGGGTTGAAAGTAGGAAATGTAGGTGATATTCGTTTTTTGAGCGATACTAACAGAATGGTTATCATTGAAATGAAAGTTTCTAAAGATTTTTTGATACCAATGCAATCTATAGCTGAAATATATAGTGCCGACCTTATGGGAAGCAGGGCCATCAGACTTATTTTATCTAATGAACTTAAATACTATAGGCCAAATGATACCATCATTTCGTCGGTAGAGGCAGATTTAAAAGCTCAGGTAAGTGCTCAGGTTCTTCCACTAAAACATAAAGCCGAAGAGCTTATAAAATCTATTGATTCTGTGATGACTGTTGTACAAAGTATATTCGATAAAAATACCCGCTTCAACATTTCGCGTTCTATTGAAAACATCCGTTATACCTTAGATAATTTAGTAAAAACGTCATTTACCTTAGATACATTAGTACAAAGCGAAAAGTATGCCCTGGTAAGAATTATTGCTAATATTGAATCAATATCAGAAAATCTAAGAAATAATAATGAACTCATTAACAACATTATGAAAAATTTATCTGCTGTTAGCGATTCTATTCAGCAGGCCAATATTAAAGAAACCATTCTTAATGCAAATAAAGCACTATACGAAGCCAATATTATTCTGGATAAAATAAATAAGGGAGAAGGCTCCATGGGTATGTTGATACACAACGATCAACTGTATAAAAATCTTGAAAGCTCATCCAGAAACTTAGATTTGCTTTTGCGTGATTTAAGAGAAAATCCCAAACGATATGTTCATTTCAGTTTATTTGATTTTGGTAGAACCGTTATTCTGGAAGATAATGAGAAAAACCGGAAAAAGTTTAAAAAGGAAGAGAAAAGCCCAACTGATACCATTATTTCTTACAGAATTCAAATAAGAAGCTCTAAAACTCCTATTCCCAATGGATCAAGAGAATTCAAAGGATTGCACGATATACAGGAAACATACGCAGAAGGATGGTATAAATATACTATTGGAAATTTTAGCACTAAAGAAAATGCTATTGTTAAATTAAATGAAATCAGTACTACGTTTCCAGATGCATTTGTAGTTGCCTTCAAAGGAAATTCGCCTATTAAACAACATTAATAACTTCGTTTCCTTTTAATAAAAGCTCTTACAAAAAAAAACTATCATTTTTTTCTTATTCTGTTTGACTATTTCATAAAAGTATTTTATCTTTGTGTTGAAAAACCTATTGTTTTAGATATATCTAAATATGATAATATTACGAACTAATTTTTTGACGAAATTTTTAAGGTTATGCCCTCCGATATATGAAAAAAAAACTTTATTTGCAAGTCAAAAAAAATTTTTTTCTGAACTTTTTTTTTCACAATATTGCAATATGAAATTTGAATGTAAAATATTAAGCTAAATAGTTGGTTTAGATGAACAAAAGTCATATAGAAGTTTGGAATAATTGTTTAAAGGTAATACGCGATAATGTTAAACCCATTAGCTTTAAAACATGGTTTGAACCTATTGTACCCCTCAAACTAGAAAACAATGTGTTAACCATTCAGGTGCCCAGCTCGTTTTTTTATGAGTATATAGAAGAGAAATATATTGATTTGTTAAGTAAAGTTTTGCGAAAAGAAATTGGTGAAGATGCAAAACTTGAGTATAATATTGTAATGGACAACAACCTTGCTTCATCTAAGCCTTACACGATAAAATTGCCAACCAAAAACATTTCCGATTTATCGAAACAAGATGTTCCCATACCTATTTCAACAGAAGATAAAAACATTAAGAATCCATTTATTTTACCTGGTATCAAAAAGTTAAACATTGATCCACAGCTCAATCCCGATTATTCTTTTGATAATTTTATAGAAGGTGACTGTAACCGTTTAGCTCGTTCAGCAGGTTTTGCTGTTGCCTGCAATCCTGGCGGAACAGCCTTTAACCCCTTATTTATTTATAGTGCAAATGGCTTAGGAAAATCACATTTATCTCAAGCTATTGGTATTGAAGTTAAGAAACGCTTTCCCGAAAAAATCGTGCTGTATGTTCAAGCACATAAGTTCGTTACTCAATTCATGGAAGCTATTCGTAGCAACAACAGCAACGATTTTGTTCACTTTTACCAGATGATCGATGTACTCATTATTGACGATGTGCACGATTTCGCAGGGAAAGAAAAAACTCAGGATATATTCTTCCACATTTTCAATCACTTACATCAGTTAAACAAACAGCTTATACTTACCGCCGATAAGGCACCAGTTGAGTTGCAGGGATTTGAACCACGCTTATTATCCCGTTTTAAATGGGGCTTGGCTGCTGATTTGCAAGTTCCTGATTATGAAACAAGATTGGCTATCTTAAAGAGAAAAATATATAATGACGGTATCGAAATTCCTGATGAAGTTCTTGAATACATTGCTTCGCATATCACAACCAACATCCGTGAAATGGAAGGTGCTTTAATTTCAATCCTTGCTCAATCTACATTGAATAAAAAAGAAATAACCATTGATCTTGCAAAGCAAATCATTGATAAGATAGTAAAGAGCACCCGCCGTGAAGTTTCAATAGATTATATTCAAAAAGTTGTGTGCGATTATTTTAATATTCCTGTTGAATCGCTGAAATCAAAAACACGTAAGCGTGAAATTGTACAGGCACGACAGGTAGCCATGTATTTTGCTAAAACGTTTACAAAAAATTCATTGGCGGTTATTGGTTCTATTATCGGTGGTAAGGATCACGCTACTGTGCTTCATGCTTGCAGAACTGTTCAAAATCTGATGGAGACAGACAAAAAATTTAAACAGTATGTTGATGAAATTGAGAAGAAACTTAAAATGTAACTTATACAAGAAAGCAGGGAAGACCTGCTTTTTTTTTAATGATAGGGCAGGATGTTGTATCTGTTAATGGCTATACTTTCGTCAGCAACCATTTTTGTGTTGTTTAAGTCATTTTCTAAATTTTCTGTTCATCCTTTTCAAGCTATTGTTATCAACTACTTTACAGCAGGAACACTTGCATTACTTGCTTTCTATCCACAGCAAGGATTTTTTGCCTTATTATCTGTTCCTGCTATAATCTGGATTCTATCAATAGGTGTGCTATTTTTTCTGAACTTTTTACTTATCGAATTTTCGACAAAGCATATAGGCATGGCTACTACTTCTATTGCCTGCAAAATATCGGTAGTTATTCCTATCATCTTTTCAATTATCTATGACAAAGAATTGGTAACTCTGACAAAGCTTATTGGCATCGTTGGGGCAGTTATTTCAATTGTTTTATTATCAAAAAGAAAGAAGGAACAAGAAAATCAACAATATTCCCGTTGGCTATTGTATTTATTACCTTTAATCTTATTCATGGGCTTAGGCATTACTGACTCAATGGTTAAGTATGTTCAGCAAACTGAAGCATCTTCTATTGATTCTGGTTTGCTTACTGCACTCTTATTTTCTGCATCTTTTTTCAGTTCCTTGTTATGGGGTTTATATAAAAATGGTTTGTTCAATAAGATGAAACACAAAGCCACTCTGTTAGGTGGTTTTGCTCTGGGATTAGCAAATTTTGGTTCTATATACTTCCTTATTCAATCGCTTAAATTTTCTGGTTTAGATAATTCAATTGTTTTTGGCATCATTAATTTAGGCATTATTTTGTTGTCTGTATTGGTTGGTTTTATAATATTTAAGGAAAATTTGTTGAAAATAAATTGGTTAGGCGTTGCGGTTGCTTTTGTTTCACTGGTATTATTGATGTGGATGAATGGATAGTTATTTAACCATAGAAGGAAGTTCAAAAGGTACTTTTAAAGATAAAAAGAGTAGCTTTTATGGGCTTTTATATCATGTTATCACACACGACGAAGCAAAAAACATCTTAAAACAAATACGCAAGGAATATTACGATGCCACTCATTACTGCTATGCTTATCGAATGCTTGATGCTTCTCTAAAAATCAATGAACATTACAGCGACGACGGTGAACCATCCAACACAGCGGGCATTCAAATTTTATATGAATTACGCAAAGCAGAATTAATCAATGTTCTGGCAATAGTTGTTCGTTATTATGGAGGTATAAAACTTGGAGTTCCTGGTTTAATAGAAGCCTATAAGGCTGCAACAAGCGAAGCAATAGCACATGCAGTGATTGTAAAAAAGGAGGTACAGGTATCCTTTTCCATCACTTGCTCTTTTAATCAGATAAGCCAGGTTATGAATTTGGTGAAAAAATATTCGATGACCATTCTTTCTCAGGAATTTACGGAAAACTGCAGCTATCAGGTAGAATGTCCATATAAGCATTTTGACAAGGTAAAGCAAGAGTTTGGACCGTTAAACATACACATGAATGCTTGATGTAGATTTATTATATAAACTTTGTACAATACATGCTCCATCGGGAGAGGAAGAAGCTGTTTTTTCTTTTTGTAAAGAATGGATTGCAGAAAAGGACAAAACCATAACCATAGACGACACTTCTGTATTTAATGCTTTGTTTTTTAAAAAGGGCATACCACAGATAGCTTTTTTACTTCATGCCGACACAGTTGGTTTTATACTTCAATATGGAAACAGAGTTTTTCCCCTGGGTTCACCGCAGGTGCGTCAAAGGGTAAGTGTAAAAACTGCAAATGGCATTGAAGCTGAGATTTCTGTTGAAAATGAGAATTTCACTCTGACTTCTATCAACTGTTTTGAGCGAGGAACTACCTTTACGTACAAGCCTTTGTTTACCTATAACGATAAAACGATAGAGTCGGCATATCTTGATAATCGTCTGAATATAGCCATCGCTCTGGAATCTCTTGTGAATTCTGAGCATGGGATGATGGTATTAACGTCTAACGAAGAGACTTGTGGGGGAAGTGTTGAGAAAGTAGCTCGAATATTATTTGAAAAACATCAAATTGAAAAGGTTATAGTATTGGATACTACTTTTGCTAGCGAAGGAATTACTCCCGGCAATGGTTTGGTACTTACCGTAATGGATTATTATCTGCCAACACGTAAGTGGCTTCTTGAAATAAAAAACTTTTTGGAAACAAATTCTATCAACTATCAGCTCGAGATTGCCGATTTTGGCTCAAGTGATGGTGGGTATATTCATACTAGCCCATATCCCATACAATGGTGCTTTTTAGGAATTGCCTGCCAGCATTATCACAGCCCAAACGAAATTATTCAGCTTAGCGATGTTAAGTTGATGAAAGATGCCATTAAATTATTGTTCAATAAATACGTAAAGCAATGAAAAACAAAAGTTTAATTTCTATTCACGACTACAGCAAAGAAGACTATTTCAAAATTCTTGAATTAGCCGAATTATTTCGTAATAATCCGAAAGAGTACGAGAATCTGTTGTCGTCGAAAGTGATAGCAACATTATTTTTCGAGCCTTCAACACGTACAAGGCTTAGCTTCGAGAGTGCTGTTCAGCGTATGGGTGGAAGAATCATAGGTTTTTCCGACCCTGGTTCTTCGAGCGTACAAAAAGGGGAGTCGCTCAAAGATACTATTCTTACAGTTGCACAGTATGCCGATTTAATTGTCATGCGTCATCCTATTGAAGGTAGTGCGCGCTGGGCAAGCGAAGTGTCGCCTGTGCCCATCGTTAATGCCGGCGATGGTGCAAATCAGCATCCGACTCAATGTTTGCTCGACTTATTTACGATTAAAGAAACGCAGGGTACACTTGAAAATCTTACCATTACTTTTGTAGGCGACCTGAAATATGGCAGAACAGTTCATTCGCTCATTCAGGCAATGTCGAATTTCAATCCAACTTTTCATCTGGTTTCACCAGACTTATTACGATTGCCCAATGAGTACAAACTCATGTTGAATGAACGAAATATAACATACACAGAACACAAAGAAATGCAGAAGGTTATTAAAGAATCTGACATAGTATATGTTACCAGAGTTCAGCGTGAACGTTTCTCAGACCCAATGGACTACGAAAAAGTAAAAAATGCCTATATCCTTGATGCTTCCATGCTCGAAGGCACCAAGCCAAACCTTAAAGTACTACATCCACTACCACGTGTGAATGAAATTTCTGTTGATGTGGACGATACCGACAAAGCATATTATTTCCAGCAGGCTTTAAATGGAGTATATACTCGTATGGCTATCATGGCATTAATTTTAGGTTTAAAAAACTAATAAAATTGTATTGATTATGGAAAGAAAAAAAGAATTAGTAGTAAGTGCAATTAAAGACGGCACTGTTATTGACCATATACCTGCCGAAAGTTTATTTAAAGTAATTTCTATACTTGAACTCAATAAAATAGAAACACCTATTACCATTGGTTCAAACCTTGAAAGTAAAAAACTAGGTAAAAAAGGTATCATCAAAATTTCTGATAAATTTCCAGATGAAAACGACCTGAACAAAATAGCTTTATTTGCACCCGAAGCAAAGATTAATATAATCCGTAATTATGAAGTAGTAGAAAAAAAAGTGGTTCAGGTACCCGATTTCATTGAAGGAATAGTAAAATGTGTGAACCCCAAATGTATCACCAATTTTGAGCAGGTGAGGACCAAATTTACAGTAATTGATAAAAAGAAAGTTGCCCTGAAATGTAAGTATTGCGAGAAAATTACCAATCAGGAGAATTTCGAAATGAGATAATATCAGCAATAGTTATTGTATCTTTTATTAGTTTTGAAGTAAATTTTGATTAGGTGAAGGTAACATTTTTAGGGACAGGAACATCGCAAGGGATTCCGGTAATAGCATGTGAATGTGATGTCTGTCAATCGCTTGACGAAAAAGATAAGCGTTTGCGTTCATCTATCATGTTTGAACTGGAAGGAAAATTGATAGTGGTAGATACCGGTCCCGACTTTCGGCAGCAGATGCTACGCGAAAAAGTTAAAAAAGTTGACGCTATACTGTTTACTCACGAACACAAGGACCATATTGCCGGTTTAGACGACATACGTTCGTTTAACTGGCTGTACAAAAAGCCCATGGACATTTATGCCGAGAATAGGGTGCTTAAAGCTTTGCAAATGGAATATGCCTATGTATTTGCCGAAGAAAAATATCCCGGAATACCACAAATGACCTTGCATGCTATTAATGAAAGCCCGTTTTTTATTGATAGCATAAAAATTATTCCCATCAGAGCTTTGCATTATAAGTTGCCTGTTCTGGGTTTCAGAATAGGAAAGCTGGCTTATATTACTGATGCCAACTATATCCCAGAAAAAGAATTTGAAAAACTTCATGATCTTGATATTCTTGTAATCAATGCATTGCGAAAGAAAGAACACATATCTCATTTTACATTATATGAAGCTATTGACATAGCCCAAAAGGTAGGGGCAAAGCAAACCTATTTTACACATATTAGCCATTTAATGGGAAAACACGAAGAAATTAGTAAGGAATTACCACCAAACATCTATCTGGCTTACGATGGCTTAACTTTACCTGTTTAACGGTATTCGATTCGAACAATAGGAGAGGGAATTAGTATTATGTTGTATGTGTCGATAAGTTCAAGAATATTAATTTGGTTCAGGTAAACAAAGTCCAGGTATGATACTGGTATTTCTACACATTTTTGCTCGGGGAATGCAGGAAAATAAAAGGGATTTTCCTGAAATACACAGTGATACATTGTATCAGTTGTATCGATCTTATATTCAAGAGTATTTTGCTGGTTAATGAATGCAATAGTTCTATAAACAACTTCTTTTTCGTAACGATAATTTGCCTTGTATAAACTGATGGTGCTGTTTACCATTATGCTTGATAATTTTTCATTTTCGTAATCGAATAAAAACGAATGATGTAGGGTTGCTATGGAAGTATCAATACAATTGCCATTGAGCTTACAAAATTGCCAGTTCATTGTTAAGCATTGTCCTGTTTGGGGATTGTAAGTAACATCGAAATACTGTGCATTCAGGCTATTGTCGAATGCTATATTACGATTTAGCCAACTTGTATCTAATGGTAAAACAAAACTTATTCGATTGATGTGGTGTTGTTTTATGTAATTATCGCCTATGATTAGTTCTTGTGAAAAAACAGATAAATTGCTGACGAAAACAAAAAGCAGAGTGAGAAAGGTATTATTTTTTTCGCTGAACATTCTTAATGGTATCGGTAACGATTCGCATGGAATCTTTTTCTTCAATGGTTTTTACCAGTGGGTCTCTTTCTTCAATTATTTTTACTCTTCGTGGTTCAGCTGTGCGGCATTGAAACAAAACTAAAACACATAACAACATAAGAATACTTATAAACCAGTACGATTTATTCATCATCGCCGTTTTCTTCAAGTGCTTTTTTCTTACTTTCCTGAGCTTCTTTCGAATTGTCAATGGAAGTTCTACGCAATACACCTTCTAATTGGAAGCCCGGTGTTTTGTATCCTGCTTCTTCTTTTTTATCGGTAAAATAAATTCTTCCCTGAATAGAGTATTGTATTCCCATTTCATCGTCAATTAGCAGTGAATCATTTGGATTCGTAGTAAGATAAACTGAAAAATTTGAGAATCCCCATTTTTTAAACTTCCATTTGCAGTTCCATTCCTGATATTCTTCTTTTATCTCTGTTTTGTATACCACAATATCGGCATCTTCGGGCTTATCAACTACAAGCAATACAAGATTTGCATCGCCCGGATGTGTCATTTCTATAACTGTTTGAGCCTTTGAAAGATTAAAACATATAATGCTCAGAATAAGAACAAGATACCATTTCATGAGCCTGAAAATTTAACTTTCAAATATAATACAAGAAAATGAAAAAATCAAGAGAAAAAGGTGGAATTTATACACTAATATATGTTTTTTTGGATATGTTTGTCAAAAACAAATAATTTCATTTATTCCTCTTCCTCTTCCTCTTCCTCCTTTTCATCATCTTTCTTTATTTCATCATATACCTGCAGTACAAAATTCATGATGTATTCGCTCAGTTGTCGGGAGGCTAATAAATCTTTATCCTTTTGCATAAAACGTAAACGAATGATACGTATTTCGTTTGCTTTTTCTTTTTTGTTTATGGGGTATGTTTTGTTAAAACCTTCTCCTTTTTTAACAATGGCATGATAAAGCTCCACTTTTATTTTGCCTTCAATGCTATCAATAGTGACGTTATTCCAGATAATTTTGCCATTAACATCTTCTTCATCGCCCCATTTTTCTTTAAGTGTATAAATGAAAGCAAGGGCCGAATCGACAATTTCTACATACGAAATAAAACGATTATCGCTTCCAATTTCTCTGACAATGCGAGGTTTAAATTCTTTTTCTTCTTGAGCCCAAACATTCAGGTTTGAAAGAAAAAAAACAATTAGCAAAATGCTACTGTACAATATATTTTTCAAAGTATTCATCGAATAATAAGCTATACATTTTACTATTATAAAACGTACCATTGAGCAAAAAATTTTGTCGAAGAATACCTTCAAATTGAAAGCCAAACTTTTCAAAAAAACGAATGCTGTTGAAATTATGTTCGTGTATTTGTGCTTCAATTCTGTGAAATCCGTATTCAGTAAAGTAAGTGAAGAGAATTTCTTTTAAAGCCTCCTTTGCATAATCTTTGCCCCAATAGTTGGGTTTTAAAAAGCAAGCAACAGAACCGAAAGAATGTGCCTTGTCGTATGAAATAGAAATGTCTCCGATATAGCCATCATCAGATTTATTAATCATGAGCCAGAGGTCGAAATTTTCTTTGCTAAGGTATTGTTCAAAGATCTGAATCAACTTTTGTTTATCGTTGAACGAGCCAAAGCCACTGTATTTCATAGCCGTTTCATTGCTATATAATTCAAATATTTGATGAACGTGCTTTTGAAGAAGCTCCTGGTTTAAATGCTTTATATTCAATCGTTCTGTGCTAAAATTTTGTGTTATCATGATGGAAATTTTTGTTGTTTTTTAAGCATAAGCTCATCTTTTTGTCGGATAGATTCGTCCCATTCTATAAAAAGTGCTTCATGCTCTTTTCTCAGCTTTTCGTATTCTTCGTACCATTGATGGTTAGACAGCAGTTCGGGGTTGTTTTCTGACAATAGCTTTTCTCTTTGGCCGATTTCTGCTTCTATCTTTTCGAGCGTTTCTTCCAGTTTTTTTATCGTTGTTTCAAGTTTTCTAATTTTTCTATCCAATTCTTTTTTTTTTTATTAATTCTGGTTTGTGCTGTTTTTTGATTTTTGTTCTGCTTCTCTGTTTTGATTACGATTGTATAGGTTTTGCAGGCTCTGGCTTTTTTTTGCAGCAAGGAAATTCCAAACGTTTCCGTCGTATTCTTTGAGCTTGCCGTTGCTTATTTCATAAATTTTTTCTACCAATCCGTCAAGAAAATCCCTGTCGTGAGTAACCAGAAGTACTGTGCCGTTGTAATTTTTGATAGCTTCTTTCAGAATGTTTTTTGAGGGTACATCGAGGTGGTTGGTAGGCTCGTCGAGAAGTAAAAAGTTGACGGGTTCTAACAGCAGTTTAGCCAATAGCAATCTGGCTCGTTCGCCACCAGATAACACCTGTACTTTTTTATATACATCGTCGTCGCTAAATAAGAAGTAGCCAAGTATATTTCTTATTTTGGGACGGATTTCCATTGGTGCAACGTCCTCCAGTGTCTGCAGCACGGTTTTATTCAGGTCAATGGATTCATCCTGGTTTTGAGCAAAATAGCCAATTTTTACCTGATATCCGAGCTGTGCTATACCTTCAGCTTCCAGTTCACCTTTTATTATTTTTACCAGGGTTGTTTTTCCTTCACCATTTTTACCAACCAGAGCAATTTTTTCGCCTCGCTGAATGCTAAAATCTAACTGATTAAGGACAATATGGCTACCATAGCTTTTTGATAATCCTTTGGCTTCAAACACAACACTTCCTGAGTGCAGGGCAGGGGGGAAGGTTAAGGAAATATCTTTGGTATCGTAATCATCAATTTCTATGCGGTCTAATTTTTCGAGTGTTTTTATTTTTGATTGCACCTGACGGGCTTTGGTTGCTTTGTATCTGAAACGTTCAATAAATCGTTCGGCTTGTTCTATTTGCTTTTGTTGATTTTCAAATGCCTGTCGTTGAATAGCGATTTGGGATTGGCGAAATTCGACAAATTCAGAGTAGGGCATTTCGTAATCGTATATTCTGGCATTGACAATTTCAATAGTTCGTTTGGTAACATGGTTCAAAAAAGCAATGTCGTGTGATACAATAATTACAGCACCATCGAAGCGGATTAAATAATCTTCGAGCCATTGAATAGATTCGATATCGAGATGGTTGGTGGGTTCGTCGAGGAGAAGCAGATTGGGTTTTTGCAGAAGGATTTTGGCTAATTCGATACGCATACGCCATCCGCCGCTAAATTCAGCTGTTGGACGTTGAAAGTCGCTTCTAAGAAAACCTAATCCAAGCAAAACCTGTTCGATTTGTTCCGGCATTTTTGAGCTTCCTTTGTAATGAAGTATATCGTTGATGTGATTAATTTCGACGAGTAATTTTTCAGAAAGCTCAGTATCGGTAGAAAGCTCAAGCTTTTGATGTAATTCATCGAGTTTTTGTTGCAGTTCAACTATTGATTGAAAAGCTTTGGCAGTTTCTTCGTAAAGAGTTGTAGAATCATCAAACTTAATATGTTGAGGCAGGTAGCCAATAGTAATATCTTTGGGTTTTGAAATACTACCTTCAATAGGGTGATAATTTCCGACGATTAATTCGAAGAGCGTGGTTTTTCCAGCTCCATTGCGTCCAATAAGCCCGATTTTATCGTTTTCTCTGATAAGAAAAGATATATTTCTCAATATATCTTGAGCTCCATAAGAAAATGAAACATCTTGAAAAGAAATCATTACGGTAGTATAGTTTCAATTTTCTTTAACACAATGGGTATGCCGTTAATATCAGGCCCACCTGCTGTTGCATAAAAAGGTTGTCCACCACCTCCGCCTTTTATTTCTTTTGCAAGCTCTTTAACTAGTTGAGCGGCGTTCAGATTCTTTTCTTTAATCAGATTGTCGGATATGCCAAGTGCAATTTGAGCCTTATTGTTTAATGTAGTTGCCAGTAAAACTACGGTGAAAGGGGAATGGTTTTTTAGTTTGAAAGTTAAATCACGCAACATATCGGGATTATCTACCTCAATTTTCGCAGCTATAAGCTGATAGTTTTTGTATTGATAAAGTTTCTGTATCAGTTCATTTTTCAGCTTGATAGCTTTTTCGGCTAATAATTCTTCGTATTTTTTCTGTATAGCTTTTATTTCTTCAAAATGAACATGTATGGCTTTGAGAATGTCTTTGGGATTATTGTATAATGATTTTACTTCTTTGAGCTGTTTTTGATGTTCTTGCATCCATTCCCATGCTTTCTGGTGAGTAATGGCCTCGATACGACGAATACCTGCTGCAATGGCAGATTCTGTTATGATTTTAAATATACCGATGCTTGCAGTGTTTGGGACATGGGTACCACCGCAAAGTTCAATAGAATCACCAAATTTTACAACTCTTACTTTATCATCGTATTTTTCGCCGAATAAAGCCATAGCACCCATTGCTTTTGCTTTTTCAATGGGTACACTTCTGTTTTCCTCTAAGCTAACAGCATTCCATATTTGCTGATTTACCAGAAGTTCAATTTTTTCAATTTCTTCATCACTAAGTTTCTGAGGATGAGAAAAATCGAATCGCAAATAATCGGGATGAACGAGTGAACCTCTTTGTTCAACATGTTTACCTAAAACTTGTCGTAGTGCATAATGCAATAAATGAGTAGCAGAGTGGTTTCTTTCTGTCATTTTACGTTTTTCTTCGTCTACGATGGCTTCGTACGGTTCTGTTAATTGTGAAGGAAGCGATTGGCAAACGTGAATAATCAATAGGTTTTCTTTAATGGTATTGATTACAGTTATTTTTTCATTCCCGTTAATCAGCAAGCCAGTATCGCCGACCTGCCCACCACTCTCAGCATAGAATGGGGTTTCGGTTAATAGAAGATGAAAGTAAGTTTTTCCCTTTTGCTCAACTTTTCGATATTTTATAATGCGAGTTGTTGCACGTAGAGTGTCGTAACCAACAAAACGGGTTGTTTCATTGGGATAAACTTCAATCCAGTCTGAGGCATCTATTTGTGCATCTTTTCTTGAACGTTCCTTTTGTTCGTTTAAGCAGTGGTTGAATTTTTCTACGTCAATGCTTAAGCCTTTTTCACGGGCAAGTAGCTGGGTTAAATCGAGTGGAAAGCCATACGTATCGTAGAGTTCGAAAGCAAATTGACCGTCAATAATTTGGGTTTTCTTAATGTTTTCCTGTTCTTTTTCTAAAAACTGATCGAAACGTTTAATACCAATCTCAAGTGTTCGCAGAAAAGCAAGTTCTTCTTCGGCAATTACTTTCTCAACAAGTGCCTGTTGTTGCTTTAATTCAGGGAAATAATCGCCCATTTGTTGTACCAGTATTCCAACCAGCTGATATAAAACCGGATCTTTAAAATCGAGATATGAGTATGCATAGCGAACAGCTCTTCGCAGAATTCGGCGGATAACATAGCCAGCACCGGTGTTAGATGGTAGTTGTCCGTCGGCAATGGTAAAGGTTACGGCACGAATATGGTCGGCAATAACACGCATGGCAACGTCGGTCATGCTACCTGAACCGTATATGATATTGGAAAGCTGTTCAATTTTTTGGATAATAGGCTGAAATACATCGGTATCGTAATTGGATGTTTTGCCCTGCATAACCATGCAAAGTCGCTCAAAGCCCATTCCTGTATCTACATGCTTGCCCGAAAGAGCTTCAAGTCGTCCATCTGCAAGACGATTAAATTGTATGAATACGAGATTCCAGATTTCTATCACTAATGGATTGCCAGTGTTAACAAGCTTTCTGCCAGGAATTTCCAGTCTTTCTTTATCGGAACGTAGATCAATATGTATTTCTGAACAAGGACCACAGGGACCGGTGTCGCCCATTTCCCAGAAGTTGTCCTTTTTAGAACCCATAATGATATGAGATTCATCTACCCAGTGCTTCCAGAGCTCGTAAGCCTCAGTGTCGGGTTCTAAACCTTCTTCATTAGAGCCCTCAAAAACAGTAACATACAGGCGGCTTTTGTCTATTTTTAGTACATCGGTAAGAAATTCCCATGCCCAATCAATAGCTTCTTTTTTAAAATAATCTGAGAAAGACCAGTTTCCCAGCATTTCAAACATCGTGTGATGGTAAGTATCGTGTCCAACCTCTTCCAGGTCATTGTGTTTTCCCGATACTCGCAAGCATTTTTGTGAGTTAACAACACGTTTATATTCGGCTTTTTTGTTACCAAGAAAGATGTCTTTGAATTGATTCATTCCTGCATTGGTAAACATGAGGGTAGGGTCGTTTTTAACAACGATAGGTGCTGATGGTACAAAAGCATGTTCTTTCGACTTAAAAAATTCGATAAATGCTGTTCTGATTTTAAAGGATTCCATGATTTACAATTTTGTGTGCAAAAGTAACACAAACGAGTTAAATAAAAAAGGCTGTCGAAAGAAGACAGCCTTAAAAAAAGAGCAGGTTTATAAGCCGGGTTCTGTATTCTTCTCTTTCGAGAAGAACTTCTATCATTTATCTAGCCTCGTTATTGCTAACGAGTTCCAGCGGTCTACCCCCCGGCATTGGGCGAGCCACCCTTCATTGCCGGTATACATGACCTTGCAGCCCATGGGTTGCACAGCTTCTTCTGTCGCCAGAAGAACTGGTGAGCTCTTACCTCACCTTTTCACCCTTATCTCGTTGCAAGCAACAAGACGGTTATTTTCTGTTGCATTGCCGTGCCTTTCGACACCTTCCTGTTAGGAAGCATGGTGCTCTGTGCTGCCCGGACTTTCCTCTCTTTGCATACAAAGAGCGATAGAACAACCTGCTACATATTGATGGTATAGTTCACTCCATTAATGGTAACAACAGCTAGGCTGTCGCAATTGGGAGTATCGCCATAATTCACATATACAGGAGGGTTGCCTTGAACATTTAAGGTTAGTTTACCACTGCGTATCCATATGCAACCGGTGTAAACATTCAAAGCTTCAGTGATTGTGATGGTATAAGAGGCACCTGTTCTGGTTACTCCATTGGCTGTTCCTGTTATGGAGTATTCATCATCCCAAGGATTGAAAATGGTATTTTCGCCGCTAATCCATTCATGAATACGGCTACTGTTCCATGTACGATAAGTTGTTCCATTGGGGTCGGTAACTTTTCCGTTGGTAACTACAACACTATATACAAGATGTTGTTGACTATTTCTGCCATTGTTTGTAATAACTTTTTGACCTTCAATTTTGTGGTCGTTAACATAATAGTTTTCGGGAGTAACAGTTACTACACAACCAGAGTCACGAAACCATGTTGTTACTGTCATTACAATACGTCCACGACGATAGTATCCGTCGTTGCATAAGCAGTTAGTGTTTCCAAAGTCAACAATAACGGTTTTTGGCCATGTTACTAAATCAAATGGTGTGATGGTAATGGTAGCACAGGCACTTGCCATGTCAAAGGTACTTTTTTTACCAGATAAGGAGTCGTCCATTTTTCGTGTACCCATGGTTCCTTGTTTGTACACATCGTCGAACATGTTGTTTGAAATGGCATTATCGGTTGCTGCAATAACCAAATCGTTGTTTGGCTGTAAGTTGTTGTCATTATCGTCCTTGTTATCTTTTTTACAAGCAGCAAGAACCAAAAGAATTGCTAATGAAAAATTAACCAGTTTTTTCATATTTCAAAAATTTATTATATTTGCACAAAATTAAATCATTTTTTGATATGAAAAAAATTTTTTTAGCTGTTTTAGTTTTGTTTTTGGCTACAAGTTTATTTTCGCAGGAAAAGTCCGAAGTTCAAATTAAAACCTTTTTCCATTGTGCCAATGGTAAAGCATTGCTTGAAAAAGAGCTGCTTAAATGTGAAGGAGTGTATAAGGCCACTGCCAATTTGGAGACAAAAGTTGTTACTATTCAGTACGATGCAACAAAGCAAAGCAAAGAATCGCTGGTAAAAGCTATTGAAAAGATTGGATATCTGACAGAATTTTCTGATAAGAACACCAAGATAAACAAGGCATGCAACCACGATGAAAACGAACACAAAGAACATCATTGATAATCAAAACAGCTTTTAAATTATAGTTTTAGGAATTCATATTCATATACTTTTGGTTCTATTTTTTCGCCAAGAGTTATAAGTGTGTTCTTTAATTTTTCTAATAGTTCTGTATATTTTTTGTCGTTGCTGCTGTTATACATTCTTCCTCTTTCATCTCTACCTTGAAAATACTCTTTTATATCGTATAATGATGCATTGACATTGATATTAGGCTTAGATTGATAGTATTTCCATAATTCTCTTCCTGCATCAAAAACAGCAGAAGCTTCTTTTGAAAACTCAAGAGGTTCTTTACCATAAGAAACTTCAGGTTCAAATAAAGTCAACATTGATAAAGATTTTGTTGGTGGAGTTTTTCCTTTGATAAAATCTGTCATAAAATGGCTTTCAAAACGTTCTTTTGCGTTTACCTCTTTTTCGGTAAATGGTATCCAATGGTTTGTTCCTTGCCTGCAACTAATTTTATTTTGATTGTGGAAAATAGTAAATGTTAAACAATCTGTTTGAAATTCTTTGTCGTTCTCCCATTTATTATTAGGATATAAAAATTGGTCTCGGTCGTTTAGCCATGTAGCTTCTATACAATGGCGAACAGCAAAGTAAATGGATACAGGAATTAAATTTTTAGGATTAATAATAATAGCACCGCTTCTGAGAGTTGGCTTGTTTTTGATGAAAACTTTGTTTTGATTTTGAAAATCTGGTGGATAATTTGATAAAATGCCAATACCATCTGTTTTTTTCTGTTGAAATTTAACTATCCACTTATTAATGCTATCAGGCAAATCACCGTAAAAATTTTTCTGTCCAATATGGTTAGCTTTTTCGTTGTACACATCGCAAGTTACTGTTGTGATTTTTTCCTTAATACTTGTATTCCAGATAGTAAAGCCAATTGGGAATTTACCATTTACATTATCGAATGTATAAGCTGGGACAACAAACCCTCCTAAAAATTTTGCTTTAAAAAAGTCTTTGAATTTTTGAAAATTGCTACCGTTCACAAACTTGAGTGTTGAAAATTGCCCTAAAATACAGTCAGGAATTTTTTCATAGATAGTTGCCATAAATAGTGCAAATAGCTCATTAGAAGCATTTCCAATTTTGGGCTTGAAGTATTGGTTTGCTAAATGTGACGTAGCAACCCCTGCTTTGTTTTTCCCTGTACCTGTTACTGTTTTAGCTGTTGTTGCTTCTGCATAAGGTGGGTTTATATAAATTATTAGCTTTTTGCGTTTTTCACTATCAGCAATGATTCTGAACAGGCTATCAGGTATTTTGCCTCCTTGCGATCTGGGTTTAAATTCATCGTTTAAAAAATCAAACTGAAAAACATGTTCTTGCAAAAGATTAGCTCCGTTATTAATGCGGTCGTACATTACTTCCACATCTTGTTTATCGAGCGTTGAAGCATAAATATTATACTTGTTGGTAAGCCCAGTAAGCATATTACCTGTCCCTGCTGCACAATCCCAAATATAATATTCATCTTGCCAGTTTTCGCCTAAAATAACAGTTAAATATTTTTGCGAAAGTTCTACCCATTCCTGAGGAGTGAAAAAACTACCTTTGCGTTCTCTGATATCCTGAGGCACTAATAAATCTCTACGTTCTACTATATAATCCCAATATTCTTCTTTGGGTGGACGTTCATATCTGTTCCAAAATTGTGTATGTGCTAATTGATTGTCAATAAATTCAGCTCTTATGCTTGTAAATAATCCTGTTTCATCAAATTTTCGGTCTAGTTCATAATGGTCATGTCTAAGTAACACAATGAGCTTTTCTTTTAAGGTATTATTTTCTAGCGATAACAAATCTGCTAAATAAAAATCGCCATCAATAATGCCATTTTTCTTTGCTATTTCCCAGTTTACAGCTATTGTAGGCTTTACTGTATGTAGCCATTTGTTGTAAATGACCAGAAAATTGTTTTTATCAATTTTTATTTTGGTGAGGCCAAATTTCCCGACAATAAAATTTTGTTTGATAAATCTTTTGAGCTCACGGTCATCATCGAGAAACCTGAACATCAAAGCTTTTTGTTCAATAACGGATTTTACTTTGTCGTGTATAATCTTAAATTCTTTGGTATCATGATTAGAAGGTGTTACATTCCAATTGAAATCATTGATATAAAAGACTTCATGGATTTCGTTGTAAGGAATGAAGGCTATGTGTTCTGCATCAAAAGCTCCTAAAAAAGCTGGTGGAAGATGTTTTTCGAATGTTCTGACTTTACCAATTGTCAGGATAAGTTGTACAATGGCTTTGTAAAGATCGAAAGAGCCTTTCTTTGCCTCTGCCCACAGTAAATATTCCTGTTCAAATAGGTCTGTTTTGCTTTGATGCATTGATACACAAAAATCTACATCACCAATAATTTTTGTACAATCATAAATCCAGAAGTAATCCTGAGCAACTTTGTTTTTCAGTTCTTCTTCACGAATATTTTGGTATTTCATGTGATGTATGAATTGAAATACAAATATAATTTGAAATTTTTTATAGTACAAGCTTTTGTAGAGTGAAGTATGAAAAGTTATGGTAATTTACAACCCTTCGAACATCCCTTTGTCGGAGTTGTAAAAAACAATATTGTTTTGTAAATGCTTTGAATAAAAGCAATTGCAATAATTATGCAGGCAATAATATCGAGAATTAAAGTATCCATGAAGCAATAGTTTTAAAAACGAAACTGATAAGCCATGCTAAAAGAGTTGAAAATATAACGACCAAAGTAGCCCATTTCCAAGAGGCAGTTTCTTTTTTTATAGTAACAATGGTGGCGATACAAGGGAAATAGATGAGTATGAAAATCAATAATGCAACAACTACGGGTATGGTAAATAATGGTTCGTGATTGTAGTTTGTTGCTTTACGTAAACTATCGTTCAAAGAAATATTATTCGTTTGCTTATCGTTAAATAATACTGATAATGTGCTAACTACCACTTCTTTTCCTGAAATACCTGCTATTAGACTAACAGTAATTCTCCAGTCAAAACCAAGTGGCCTCATCAGTGGTTCAATACTTTTTCCTATCTGCCCGATGTATGAGTTTTCTAAACGATATTTAAAAAGTTCTGTTTGAGTGCTCATTAGTGTTTCATATTGTTTACTGCCTTCTGGCAATTGTGTTAGCAGATTCTGGATTTTTTGTTCTGCCTGTTTGGTGTGGATAGATGTAGGGAAATAACTGAGTGCCCAGATTATAATGGAAGCCAAAAGAATAACTCCTGACATTTTTTTTAGGTATTGTTTGGCTTTCTGCCACATGTGTTTAATCAGGTTTCTTGATGTAGGGATACGATAGGGTGGTAGTTCCATTACAAAAGGTACTTCAGTCTTTTTGAAAACAGTCTTTTTTAACAAGAGCGAGAGCAAGCCTGCCAGAATAATGCCTGTAACATAAATCAAGAAAATAGCTGTTCCAGCATGTTTGCCAAAGAAGGTTCCTGTAAATATTACGTAAATAGGCAATCGTGCACTACACGACATCAATGGGTTAATTAAAATGGTTGTTAAACGGTCTGATTTGCTTTCTATGGTTCGTGTTGCCATAATGGCAGGAACATTACAGCCAAACCCCATAAACATAGGAATAAATGATTTGCCATGCAGTCCTATCTTATGCATCAGTTTGTCCATTATAAATGCAGCTCTTGCCATGTAGCCAGTGTCTTCCATAATGGCTATAAAAAAGAACAGAAGCATAATGTTAGGCAAAAAGACCATTACACCTCCTACACCTTGTATAATGCCATCGGTAATGAGGTCTTTTAAAATACTTGCAGGTAGAAGTAACTTAACTTGCTCATTGAGAAAATCAATACCATCTTCAATCCATTCAACAGGATAATTTCCTAAAAAGAATGTTGCTTCAAAAACTAACCATAGGAGCAGAAAAAAGATAGGTAATCCCAGTATGCGATTAATTAAAACAGAGTCTATTTTCTTACTCAGGTTTTTTAAAGATTGTTTGTTTTTTATATAGTTTTCTTCAAGTGCACCAGTAATAAATCCATATTTAGAATCGGCAATTACAGTTTCGACCGATTCTCCTGTATCTTTTTCAATAATTTGCTTTTGCTTTTCAGCTATCTGAAATATTTTTTCAGCATTGTGGCATGATTGAATAAGCTGTATGATAGACTTATCGTTTTCCAATAGTTTTAGCGAAAGGAATCGTGAAGAGTATTTGTCTAAGAGGCTCTTGTTCTTTTTAAGTTCTTGCTGAAGCTCATAAATGGCAGATTCTATATTTTCGCCGTAGTTGATATGAATATGTCTATAAACGTTCTGTTGATCTTCGTATAATTTAATAACTTCATCAAATAAATTAAAGATACCTCTGCCTCTGTTACTAACTGTTGGTACCATAGCCATACCCAGCATACTCCCCATTTTTTGGTAGTTGAACAAGTCGCCACGCTTTTGCAATTCGTCGTACATGTTTAATGCTACCACTACTCTTAAGTCCATGTCAATGAGTTGAGTAGTTAGGTAAAGATTACGTTCAAGGTTTGAGGCATCTACCACATTAATAACAATATCGGGAAAAGAATTGAGCAAAAAATTCTGGACAAATTCCTCTTCCGGAGTGTACGACGATAATGAGTAAGTGCCGGGAAGGTCAATTAATTCAAAGGTATAGCCTTTGTATTTATAGGTTCCTCTTTTGATATCAACTGTCACACCGGCATAATTGCCAACATGTTCAGATAAACCTGTACAGTAATTGAAAAGTGTAGTTTTGCCACTATTTGGATTTCCTACCAGTGCAACCTGAATAATGTCTGTGTTGTTTTCATTGGTAATTTTTTCAGAGTGTTGACTTAAAAGAGTTTGATTTGTTTTTTTAACAGCGATAGGTTCATATTGAACCTCAATTAATGCTGCTTCGCTTTTTCTCAGAGAGACCTCACTGTTTAATATTTTAAAAGCGATAGGGTCGTTGAGTGGTGCTTGTTGAATATATTCCACTTTCTGTCCACGAATAAAGCCCATTTCTAAGATGCGTTTACGGAAACTTCCACGCCCTTTAACTTTAACTATATAGGCTTTTTCGCCAGGTTTTAATTCCGTAAGTAGCATCTTTTTTTAATGCAAAGTAACTATAAGTATCAGACTGTTGCAATCCCAATTTTTGGGGAAATTTAAACGATATTTAGCACATCAAGTAATAATTCTGCTTTTTTTATTTTAACAATTTTACATAAAGCTTTGACAGGTAAAAGATTGGTGTCTATGTTTGAAAAAGTAATAGCGGCAGCTTTGTTTGTTTTGGCATTATGGGCTTTAATAACAAAATATGGTTCTTGGGTACGATGTTTCACACGTTGTTCTATTGCAGTTAAGGTGAAAACATCTTCATCGCCAACTTTATAAATAGGATGTAAAGGCTCAAGGAAAATTTTACCGTTACAATTTATTTTGTTGACATTGCAAATAATTGTAGTACCAACTTTGATTGGATAATCGGTATAATATTGTCTGGGAAGTAAATATTTTCTAGAAACTTCGTCTATTAAAATAAAATAATCACCATCAGGCAACGCCAATAATTTTTCTACATAAAAAGGGTATTCTTTTCCTTCTTCCAGTGTTATCATGGCTGTACTACCCGTTGATAATTTTCGTATTTAACTACAAATGCTCCGTATATTCCACAAAGATTCTTAAAATCTTTGGCTTCTTCTAAGGTAGCAAAATCGCCAATGGTGTATTTATAGAGCCCGTCAATGAATTCTTCATGGATTAATTGTGTTTCAGGAAATAACTCTGCTAATTGTATTCTGCTTATTTTTCTTTTAAAAGCTGCTATTTGAACTCTGTAAAAATCGGGTTGATTGAGCTTTTGTGGTTTAATCTTGATTGGTTCAGAGATAACAGGGTATTCTTTTTCCTGTTTTTCTGACAGTGCTGTTTTCCACTTATTGTCGTTGTATATTTGAAAAGGTATTACTCCTATTGAGCTTTTTGTTCTGTTTTTGTTCTGTATGTAATAAAAATTACCATATATTTCTTTGTAGCCATTAATTCTGTAATCAACAGATAGGTTTGCAGTAATTTTTATATCTTTTGAAGCAGGTAATTCGAGCCAGATGTATTTGATGAGTTGACCTTGTTTAATAAGTGTGGCTCCTGCGTTTTCAATAGGGGACAAGTCAATACCAACTGGAAGATAAAGCTCCAATTTTGCAAAGCCATTAACATTTTCTTTATGAAGAACAATATCTATTGTATAAGTTTTTGCTGCTTCTATTTTGTTGGGTAAGTGAATATCAACAAATATTTCTCCTTGTGCAAAAAGTGAATGTATTGCAATAAAAAATACTATGTTGCAAATGAAAAATTTCATGAACAAAAGATGTTCAAATATACAGGAAATTTTTAATTTTTGAAAAATTCAATAGAGCTTATATGAAGTTAATTTTTTCCTCTACAGTAACGTTGAATATACGATTCTGCTTTAATATATCCATATTGTTTGGCACGTTCAAAGTCTCTGCATGCAGCTAAGGAACGATTTAGAGCATAATTGATAAGTCCACGTTGATAAAAATATTTTCCTTGCATAGGTTTTAAATCCATAGCCATACATAAATCACTAAAGGCTCGCTCCAGATTATTTAACTCATAATGGCAGCACCCCCTTTCATAAAAAGCTTCTGAATTACTTCCATCCAGTTTTATGGAACGAGTTAAATAATCAATGGCTTCCTGATGTTTTTTCAGATTTTTAGCAGCAATTCCTGCTTGATAGTATGCTTTGCTCAATAAAGTGTCATATAAAAAGTAAAATTTAAGATTTTCGAGTGCTTCTTTATATTTATAAGCAATATTGAAGTTTAGTGATGCAAGATATTTCCAATAAATAAAATAGGGTTGTGCTTTAAATAAGTCTTCATAGGTTTCTGCTAACTTGTTATGATTCAATTGTTTTTCAAAAATTTCTGCTTTCAATAACAAAGCTTCCTGGTTGTACGGTTGAATTGTTAGCAATGATTGTAATGATTTTAAAGCCTGCCTTGGATTTTCGCCAAGCCAGAATGCTCGTGCTTCCCATAAAATCAATTGAATATCATGCTTATATAATGATTTAGCCGATTGTATGGTTTCCATTAATTCATTGATTTGCTTTTGCTCGAAGAGATATTGAATTTCGCCAAGTCTTTGTTCGTAATCATTATACCATTCTTTTTTCCATAAGTTATTCCATGCTGAATGATTTTGAAGAAAAGCATATTCTGAAAGTGTTTTTAATTTATTTTCAGGCATTTTGGTTCTAGTTTTTAAGTATTCCTGCAACCAGAAAAGAGTACTGTCGGTATGTTTAATTTGCGCGTACGACAGGCTTAATTGAAGTGATAAGGAAGAATCGTAAGTTAGTCCTTTAAGATAGTACCTAATGGCATTAGCATAGTCTTTGCGTTTGTAATACAATTCGCCCACAGTTTTTATCATAACGGGTTGATTGGGATTTGTACTTAGAGTATCTTTTAGTAATTCAAGAACTTTTGTAGTATCTTTATGCATCAAAGCAACAAACGCCCGTATTTGTTTTTCAGGTAATTGCGAATAAGACGATAATGAAACAAGAAAAACAAAGAAAAAGCGAACGATACACTTAGTCATTTCCTTTATTTTTGGTTGTAATAATATGAATAAAACCGGTAATTGCTCTGGGTTCTATCCCTGTCAATCGTCGTTCGTACACATCGCAAATATAGTAATATACGCCATCGGGAACTTTTTTTCTAGTATCCATGTCCTTCCCATCCCACATTATATCAGGATTTTCTGTCTGAAAAACAAGCTTACCCCAACGATTATATATTTTCATATCTACTTTTTCTACAAATTGATAAGGACCAGGACGAAAATAATCGTTCTGGTTATTTGCATCGGGAGTAAATACATTTGGAAGTTCATAGTAGGTACATTCGTCAACACAGGTTTTGTGTGCTTTTGAACTTTCATTATAAAAGGAATCAATGGCAGTTACAACATAACAACCAGCTAACGAATAGGTAGGATTGTGATTAAAAATAGTATCGTTCGCACTATTTTTTTGAGCGATTAACGTCATTTCGCCATTTAGTGTTGGTGAATAATAGATTTTATAGCCAATTACATCATCAGAACAATGATTGTTGGGGTTAGTCCATCTTAACACATTTTGGTAAAGCTTACATTCTGAATTAACCGATAAAACAGGTGGGCAGGGAGGGGTAGTATCTTTGGGCACTTCGCATTTTTCCTGAGAAAAATTGATAAATGGCATATTGTATGGACCTGATTGATAATAGCCATAGCCTTTGATTTTATAACAGTATGTGTTATTGTTTACCAAATTATCGTCAATGTATGTTTTTTGATTGGTATAAGCAATGGAATCCCAGTTATTTGTAGATGAATTCAACCGGTAAATAGTATATTGCAAATTGTGCCATGGGGTATTTTCTTGCCACGAAAGGTGAACTTTATTATCATCTGGTACTGTTGTAAGCCGGATACTGGAAGCAATAGATGGATAGCCAATTAGAAAACGATTGCCGGGTTCGTCATTATAAAACTCAATTTTGTAGGAATAAGGATATTGACTTGTATTGAGTGAAAGGTCGTTGTAAACGGTGTCATTGATATTGTTAAGCGAATCGATAAGTTGAAAATTAAGTCCCCATAAGTCGTTGGAACGGTAAATTAAATATTTATAGGGCCCGGGTGCTGCAATTGTATCAAATTCAGTTGGTTTTGACCATTCAACATAGATTTTACCTTGTTGATAATCGGTCGAATCAACACTAACATGAGTAATTACAGGAATTCCCTTTACCAGATTAGTGCAAACTTCCTTTGAAGCGATGCTTTCGGCATTATCCGGAAAGACAGAAACAATTCGATAACAGTATTCGTATCCCTGTGCTAATCCTAAATCATTGTTGTTATCGAGGTATGATGTATCAGTGTGCGATGTGGTTGAATAAATCTTAACAAAACCTGTATAAGGCGGAATACCTCTTTCACAACTATCTGGATTCCATCCTGATGGACCTACACGACGGTAAACGTCATAACGAATAGCATTAGGGCAGGAACATTTATTCCATTGAATAAAAACGGAATTTGATGTAGGAAATAATAAAACAGTATCAATGGGCGGACAAACAACGGTAATGTATACTTTTTCTTGTTTTACAAGATATACCGATGAATTATGATCTTTAGCTCTAAATACAACCAGATATGGAAAGTGCCTGATATGCGAACATTTGGTTTGCCAGGTAAATAATCCAGTAAGTGGTCCAAAGCCATATATCGTATCAAAATGTGCCTTCGATTCACTTACTTCAAAAGGCCCACCATAAGCATTCAGGGTCATATAGTCATTTTGTGCATCAATAGCTGTAATCGAAAAAGCAATAGAGTCTCCTGCCCAAACACATATATCGGGCAAATCAGGTAAAATTGGAGGAGTATTATTGCTTTCAACAACTTCAATTTGAATATCTCTTAGCAATTCGCTTATTTTAACATATTTTTTGGTTTCTTTAATATAACGCCATTCTTCTATGATCATCGCTACGTTGTAAATTCCTGTCTGTTGGGGTCTTTCCCAGATTAAATCTCCAGTTATAGTATTAACAACCAGCGAATCGCTTGCATAAGGAAAAGTATAACCGGGTATGGGCAGTCCGTTTTCTCCAAGACAGATTGTTAAACGATAAGCAAGGCTATCGCCATCAGGGTCAAAAGCACCTGGATTATGAATAAAGGTTGTGTTCAATTTTGCCTTATCGATTGGTGGATAAGTTAATATGGGTGTTGAGTTTCCGGAAAACGACGCATTGATGTTAATTACTGTTTGTAAGGTAAATGGAACATCCACTGAATTTGGGATATTTTTTACTCCATAATTGCGATTCTGGTCTTCCATGGTTATTTTGTAGATACCTGGTCCCGGGTAAGTATGTTCGCCAATGTATGTGTTTTTTATATAATAGTCGGCTAATTCTATTTTTGACACACGAGGTACAATAGAGGAGGTACCATCGCCCCAGCTGACTTCCAGTTCAGGTCTATCGGCTTGCGAAAGAGAATAAGTGTACGTTACCATAGTTATTTCGTATGTATAACCTCCTTTATGACGGTAACGTATTTCGCCTGCACGGTTGTGAGTAGCATATAGAGATACAGTATTAATTAGCAATAGTATAATAATCACTATTTTCATTGTACTTTCTGAATTAGATTGCTTTTTGTGAATGTAAAGCCTTGTTCATTATTTCCCCAGTGTATGATAACCAGATTTGTCATATCAGGATAAAGTGAATTAAGCAGATTATTATATAGTTCCAGACTTTTTATGTTTGAAGAAATTTTATAATCCATATAAACCCATGTAGCATCGTCAACGATTGAAAACTTTACAAACTTGATTTTTGAAGCCGGAATTTCGTTTTGATTTATTTTTATCTTAAAGTTATTAATTAAATAACTTTTTATATGTTCTTGAATATTATTTATATAAATACCAGATGTGAGACCTGTCTTTATACCTTGTTCTTTTAATATAGCTGCTTCAAAATCGTCGGTAAATATTTTAAAGGATACTTCAAATACAGCTTTAGAGGCATTGGGTTCTATATTAACCACAGTAATATGAACCGGATGAGCATACATCGAAATAGCTAAAACATATAAAATCAATATGTTAATTATTTTTATCATGGTAGTGAAAAATCCTTTAAAGTTACACAATCTGCTTTACTAAAAAAATGAATGATTAAATACATGTTAAAAAAAATAAATTATTTTACCTAAAATCCGCAAGTAAAATTATTTAACTATTTTTGAATCCCTTAATAATAAAGGGTTTTTGTCTCTTGCAGAAACTCTTTTTTTCATTCTTCTCTTGCTTTTAAATCAATAAAAATGAGAAGAATGCAAAAAACATATGAAACTATTTACATAACTTAGCAGCAAATACATGGTAGGTAAGATAGTAAGGCGGGCAAGAGAAGATATTATGACGATATATTGTGTGGATGAATTGGGTTTGAGTTTATTTAGGTAGGAGTAAAGAAAAAGAGAACAAAGCATCACATCCTTGAAAGTTTT
>FWWL01003371.1_pt1 | contig 29437 bp, 34 predicted proteins | sample 2228331 | NCBI WGS metagenome assembly FWWL01 (sample SAMEA103939775, study PRJEB20133) | metagenome
ATTTTGCGGTGTTCAGAAATGACCTGCACCCCGTTTTTTGGACAAAGAAATTCAAGCATTTTAGGATAATTATACTAAAATTTGAAAGGAGGTAAAACAGGATGAAACAGGAGAAGTATCCGGAGGATTGAGCATGCGTAATTACCCGGAAATTGGGGCATCCTATCCATTTCACCCAACGGGATAGACAATTATGCCTGTCAAAAAATTGGGAGCATATCAAAGGGTATTTTTCTATGTTCATAAACCTGTATCCTTTTTTATCAACTCAATTATTTTCTCTGCTTTTTCTACCATTTCCTTCGCTTCTCCTTCTGAGATTTCAGGGATGGGTCCCGGCGGATAACGGTCTTCGTAATAAAAAGCCGTTAACTTTCTGCCAAAATCTAAAAATTCAAGAAATGATTTATTGTACTTAATAGATTCGGATATAAGAGTTTCAATATCGTGAATCTTCTTTAACTTCCATCCGCGAAAGATTAAATAACCTTTAAGATATTTCTCTATAGCCTGATGAATCAAAAAGACCACTTCTTCGTAGTAGCCCTGTTGAGTATACAGTAACTTTGCTGACTCAAAATCTCTTCTTGCTCTTTCAAACCACTCTTTCACCAGATTATCTTTCATAAAGCATCTTCCCTTTTGTTAAAATTTCCTCTATGAAATCATCACCCATCTTTAATCTTTCTTTGATTTCATCCTCTGTTAAGACTAATGGAGAAACAGGAATTTTGTTCTCTGGATCATAAATAAGCCTCTTAACCTCCACAAATCTATCAACCCTTCTTTTTTTATCTGTTTCTTTAATAATCAGAAGATCAATATCGCTATCCTCTGTACAGGCCCCCCGGGCATATGAACCGAAAAGAATGATTTTATCTGGTTGGTATTTCTCTACAAGGGTATCCACAATTTTTTTTATGATTGGATTTACATCTATAGCGCCCATATCCTAACCCTCCATCAATCTTTTAAATTCTAGTTCTACATTTCATAACTTTTCTGATTAATTTTTTTCTTGCTTTGCTGTATTACTTTCGCCCCTTTCTTTTAGTTCATAGCCACTGAATTCTTCCCTGGTAAGTTCTCTATATTGGAAGCGAATGATTAATGTTTTATCTTCAATCCTCGATGGTTCTTTATCATCAAGAATAAAGAATCTTTCTTTCGTTGCTTTATTTGCCCCTAATTCTTCGATTCTCCCCGTAATTGAACTGCCAGGATTTTCTGCTTTTAAAAACTTCTTTCTTGTAGCCATAATGGTGTAAGTTTATTATAATCTAATCAAAATATCAACTTCAATTGTATGGTAATTCAATCAACATAACTTCTTCAGGATTATCAATCTTCTTCTTTCCCTCTTTTTTTACTTTTATCAAGGATTGCTGAAATGTCCTCTGCCTCCTTTACAATAAATATGTCAGGGCTTGCCTGTTCCAACATATCCTCAGGTAGTTTTCTCCCGCTACCCCTGGCAAAATTTATAATAATGCCCTCAGGATGAACCTCCTCATTGCGCTTCAACTGCTTTTTTAAGGACTCTATATATTTTTGAACCTGCCTTGCATGGTCCTCTTTTATATTCTGGTCTGCTTTAAGGTCAACAACTATGGCTGTGCGCTTCTCTCCTGCCTCCACCCATACCACAATATCAGGAATCCCTTCACCTACATTATAGGTTCTCCCTGTTACTGGCTCTTTGTATTCTACTGGGAGAATCCGCTGTGATTCAAAAACCACTCCGCGTTCCCGCAATGCAATCTCCATTGCCTTTTGATAGATTGATTCAGGCCAGCCACCCTTAAGGTCATCCCAGACACACTTAGCAGACTCCTTTACCTTCAAAATAACATCCTCTATCTTTCCCATAGCCCACCTCCTGATTTAATAAAATTTTATATAAATTTCTACTCTGTATCAAGTGCGACTATTCGTAAAACTCTCTATCATCCTGTCAATCTCCTTTCGCTTCTCAGGCACTGTATAGAATGTGGCTGAATCGTTATGCCATTGAACCCTGTCTCTCCTGTCCTGCTTTATATATTTTCTCGCAAGTAATGAACGAATGAGGTACCTGACCTCTGTCTCACTCAATTTCCCCTTCAGTTTCTTCTTTATCTCTCTGTGACTTATTCTGCCGGGAGAACTCCTGATGGCTTCAAGCACCAGTATCTCGTTATTATACGCAAGTATCTCTGTATCTTCTGAAATATCCCTGTCGCTTGAATAGACCATCGCACCATCCCTGAACACAATCAGTTCACCCGGAAGAAAACTCTGCCACTGCTCATCTGTGAGGGCTTGGGTTGCCACTATGAAACCCTTCTCATGAGGGTCCTTGACCTCTGCAAGGTCTATACCCCAGTCCTCATCCCTGAGATGGATTCTCTTGTATGGCGGTGCTCTGTGCGTGAATAAGAGTTTGCTGAAGTCCTTATCCGCATAGCAAAAAAGATGCTCACCATCAGAAAAGAGGCAATTTAAGGATCCGCCGGCATTGATTTCTTTAAGTTTGTTCCTGAGCCAGTCAAAGTCATTTTTTGTCCAGTTTGCAATCCTCCTTTCCGAAACCTCTTCCAATAGATTGCAGAAGACATTCTCAGAATCTGTCTCACCAACAGCCCTGAATCTGTGGGTCTCAAAACATACCTTAACTGTCCCGTTGTGTGCAAACATATAGTCCCTGCCATTTAACTCCCTGCTGAATGGATGGGTGTTTTTGTACGAAACATCGCCCTTACTCGCTCTGCGCACATGGCTAATAAATATCTTTGACTTAAAGTGATAATTCTTGATAAATCCTGCGAGGTTGCTTCTTCGCGACTCCATTGGCTCTTTTATAATCTGAACAGACCTCTCATCCGGGTAAAAGCCAATACCCCATCCATCAGGGTTATGAGCCCCCCTGTGCCTGAATCCGCGAAACGAAATTACCGGGCTAACTGGCACATTAAAGGACATACCAAGTAACTCACACATAACGCACCTCCTAGATTAAATTATGTTATTTATAATTTATAACACAATTTAATGTCAGAATATAACAACAAGTAGATTCTGCATCATTGAGATTGAGGAACCTGGATTGAGTGTCTTTTTAGATAATCCCTGTATAGTTCCAATTCATGTAATAGAGAATCTATTTCCTCTTTGTCTATTCCTAAATATGTTAGCCATCTTTTTATATCTTCTGGATAGTAGTGCCCCTGGTGAATCGCTTGTTTTAATATGGAAGTAAAAAAGGTTTTCCTCTCTATTTTCATGTCTTCCCCTTTTGTTACTTTCGGATCCCCTTCACATATTATTTTTACCCCGACACGACTCCACAGCATCGCACCCACTTTTACGGTCCATTCATAATACCAGGGATAAGCACCATAACGAGGAGCCAGACCCGCACGTCCAACTGACACACTTATGTACCTTCTAATACCAGGGGGGCGCTTTTTCTCAAATAAAATCTCAATTTCATTTACTTTCTGTATAAGGCGAGGGTAAGTGATGTTAACGCGTATAACTCTGGAGGTTTTTTTATGAGGTATATAATAGAAAATCTTTGCAGGTTCGCATACGTTGTTTTTCACTCTTTTGTATATAGCGGGGAGAACATTACGGAATAAAATATCTAAAATAGCATAAATGGTCAGTGGGACGAACAAGATCACGTATATTGTATACTCAAACATTGAATCCAGAGCCATTCTAATACCTCTTATAATAAGGTGAACCCTGTTGTTAAATATTAACTTTATCTTATCCCATTCAACATTCATTTTATTCACCTCCAATATTGACATTCAGACTCTTCAGACAATTGACAAACTGACTGTAATACTTCTCCTTCCCCAGAAAATTGTTCTCTCTAATTAAAAATATTGGACTATCCATATAACACCCCGCTGACTCTATCTATATTTATACCACCATGGATGTGTCAGAATATGACATTTTAGTCCTTACAGCTCTCCTGTGTTTGCTCTCGGGGTTCGGGACGCCATCCCTCCCTATAGCCATTCACCACATATAACCACCTCTGACCCACACCTTTCTTCTCAATCTCTATAATCCGTGAATGCTTCCGCAAGTAAGTTCTGAATTGACTATTATTCTGCCTTATGTTGTCATGTAATCAAATATGTTATCATAGGAGGTGAATATGGTTCGCACACAAATTCAACTTACAGATGAACAGGCGAATATTCTGAAAAAAATGGCTAACTCCCGGCATAGTTCAATTGCAGAATTAATACGCAGGGCAGTAGATAACTTGATTAAATCAAATCCTGAACTTGATATTGAGGAACGAAAAATAAAGGCAATTAAAATATTAGGGAAATTTAAGTCCGGGAAGAAAGATATTTCAACAAGACACGACTTACATCTTCAGGAAATATTCAAAAAATGAGAATTTTTATTGACACATCTGCCTTTTACGCCCTGCTGGACCGGGACGACGCCAATCATAAAAACGCAAGTAGAATATGGAAAGAAATACTCGGTAACAAAAACATACTCGTAACGAGTAATTATGTGCTTGTGGAAAGTTTTGCTTTAATACAGCATCGTCTTGGTGAAAGCAGTAAGTGATTTTTATGAGGTTATACTTCCACTGATAAATATTATATGGGTAGATGAGAATACACATAAATCAGGAACAAGTGCACTTCTAACCAGCTTACGAAGAAATCTCAGTTTAGTGGATTGTGTAAGTTTTGAAATTATACGGACCCTAAATATTGAGAGAGTGTTTACCTTTGACCTTCACTTTAAGCGCCAGGGCTTTAAATGTATTTTGTAAAAAATTGAAAGAACAGAGGATGTTACACAGGGCAGGTGAAATTACCAAGCCGTTCTGTTAAGCGGAAATTCTCTTTATAGTCCACAGGACAATCAATTATAACCGGCACCTTGCTTTCCAGCGCTTCCTTCAAGGCAGGGACAAGTTCATCTGCTGATGTTATTCTGTACGCCTTCGCTCCAAAACTCTCTGCATATTTTGTAAAATCAGGGTTTTTGAATTCCACAAAGGCAGAACGCTTATACCTTGCAACCTGTTTCCACTCAATTACACCATATCTCGCATCATGGAAAATGAGAACAACAAAGGGCGTTGCAAGGCGCACTGCTGTCTCCAGTTCCTGGGAGTTCATCATAAATCCGCCGTCGCCTGTGACTGCAATTACCCTTCTCTCAGGATAGAGCAACCTGGCAGAAATAGCACCTGGCAGGGAGATTCCCATGCTCGCAAAACCATTGGAGATTATGCAGGTATTTGGCTTATATGATGGGTAAAGTCGGGCAATCCATAATTTGTGCATACCAACATCACTTATCAGTATATCATCATCCCTCAGAACTTCCCTGATTCCTGATATAATCCTCTGTGGCTTCATTGGAAAGGACCTGTCATCTTTAAATTCGAGGAGCTCCTTTACAATCATCTCCCTCAATGCCTTCGTAAAATTTATGGTCTCCCGCGGCCTGCAAATAGAGGCAAGATATTCAAGGGCTTTGCCAATCTCACCTATAACCTCTACATCTGTCCTGTACCAGGCATCCACCTCTGCAGGAGTGCAATCAATATGAATTATCTTTTTATTTCCTTCGGGATTCCAGATCCTGGGGTGAATTTCAACAATGTCATAGCCAACTGCAATTATCAGGTCCGCGCGCTCAAATCCGCAGGATATATAATCCCTTGCCTGAAGCCCAACTGTTCCAAGTGAGAGATTATGTTTGTCAGAAATATTTCCCTTCCCCATGAAGGTGGTGCAGACCGGGATATTCAGTTTTTCTGCGAATTCCTGTAATTTCTCTGACGCCCTGCGCCGGGCAACTCCATTTCCTGCAAGAATTACAGGATACCTTGCATTATCTATAAGTTTTCTCGCTGACTCAAGCGTCTCTTGAGGGGGGTCCGGCACCCAGTGATGTCCAGGATATCCTTTCTCAGAACCGAAGGGCTCTGTGTCAACATTCATTGTCATTACATCCTCAGGAATGTCCACATGTGTTGCCCCTGGCTTCTCAATCTCAGCCACCTTAAATGCCTTCCTTATTATCTCCGGTATTGTCTCCGGCTTCTGAATAATTGTGTTCCATTTCGTCACCGGTCTGAATACCCTCACTATATCAATGTGCTGATGGGATTCCTTGTGGAGCCGGTCAAGGGATGCCTGACCGGTAAGGGCAACGAGAGGAGCGTGGTCAAGGTTTGCGTCTGCAACGCCTGTAAGAAGATTCGTTGCACCGGGTCCCAATGTTGAGAGACAAACACCTGCCTTACCGCTCAATCTGCCATAGACATCAGCCATAAAGGCTGCGCCCTGCTCATGCCTGGTGGTGATAAATTTTATCTTTGACTCCACCAGCGCGTTGAGGATCTCCATGTTCTCTTCTCCAGGAAGCCCGAAGATAAAATCCACCTCTTCATTTTCAAGGCACTTAACTAAAAGTTCGGATGCCCTTGTCATCAGTTCCTCCTCAACCATTGTTTAAGTTTATCCACTGTATATGTGTTAATCACATCATCCTTCTCAAGCCATCCACGCCTTGCCACTGATACGCCTAATGCCATATAGTCCATCTGTTCAGTCCAGTGGGCGTCAGTGCTGATTACCACTTTCACTCCCATCTCCTTTGCTCTCCTGCAGTTAATGTCTGTAAGGTCAAGGCGCAATGGATATGCATTCACCTCAATTGCAACTCCCTTTTCTCTGGCTGATTTCAATACCTCCCCCATATCAATCTCGTATGCATCCCTCTCTCCAAGGAGGCGACCTGTGGGATGGCCAAGAACATGAATGAGCCCTGAATTTATACACTTCACAACCCTTTTTGTCATTGTCTCCCTGTCCTGTTTGAAACCAGAATGGACTGAGCCAACTACAATATCAAGTTTCCTCAAAATCTCAGGTGGCAAATCCAGCATACCATCATTTCCTATGTTCGCCTCAACACCACAGAGAATTACTACATCTTTGTTTTTTTCGTTTAATTTCCTGATAAATTCTATCTGTTCCAGAACCCTCTTCTCATCAAGGCCATTGGCTACTCCCAGTGCCCTTGTGTGGTCAGTTATGGCAATGTATTTATACCCTCTTTTCCTGCCTGCCTCCACCATCTCCTCAATGGTATTACCGCCATCACTCCATTTAGTATGGATGTGAAAGTCTCCTTTAATATCCTTTGTTTCAACAAGGCGCGGTAATCTTCCTTTGAGGGCTGACTCAATCTCTCCCGTATCCTCCCTTAACTCCGGCGGTATCCAGGGCAATCCAAGAGCATCATATATGTCCTTTTCCTCTGCACCGGAGAGAAATTTTCCTGTCTTCTCATCAAACACGCCATATTCACTTATCTTGAGTCCCTTTTTCACAGCCATCTCACGGATTCTTATATTATGCGCCTTTGAGCCCGTAAAGTATGCAAGGGCTGCACCATAACACTTTTCATCAACAACCCTGATATCTACCTGAATGTTGTCCTTTGTCCTTATGCTTGATTTTGTCTCGCCCTTCGCAAGGACCTCGCTGACTGAAGGCAAATTTGTAAAGACATCCATCACCTTTTCAGGTTTATCTGAAACAACCAGTATGTCAATATCACCTATTGTTTCTTTACATCTCCTTAAACTTCCGGCTGTATCTATCTTTTTAACCTCCTTGAGAGCAGACAATGCCTTCACAATATCACAGGCAACAGGCCAGGCAATGCCCAGCGGGATTCTACCCTTGCTCTTCTTCAGGAACTCTATCCCCTTGAGGATATTTTTCTCTGTCTTTTCTCTGATCTTCGGGAGTTGCTGGAGTTTGTGGGAACGGGCTGCCTCTTCAAGTTTCTCAATTGAATCAATGCCAAGTTTATCATATATCATCTTTGCTGTTTTTGGTCCAAGACCTGGCACAGACATAAGTTCAAGAATTGCCCTCGGAACCTCTGCCTTCAGTTCCTCGTATGACTGCATCTTGCCGGTATTGACATATTCAATAATCTTTTCCGCCAGGTCCTTGCCAATCCCTGGAATATCAGTTAACTTTCTGTTGCTTCCTATGATTTCAGAAACATCCTCAGATAAACTCTCTATGTTCTGCGCTGCCTTTCTGTATGCCCTGATCCGAAAGGGATTGTCATTCTTAATCTCAAGGAGGTCCGCAATCTCATTGAAGATTCTTGCTATTTCCTGATTCTTCATAATTATATTTTATCATAAAATACATTTCTTTTTGTTGTTTTATGTATTATAATATCAGATAAATATGAACAGGTATAAGGACTGGCTCCTGCAGGCAGAGAGAAACCTTGAAAAGGCGAAATCGGACCTGGAGCATAAGTATTATGAATGGGCCTGTTTCACCTCACAACAGGCAGCGGAGAAGGCCGTAAAAGGGCTGTATCAAAGGATGAATAGATCTCTGATACACTAAAAATAGAGGATGCCTTACTTCATCATGCGGGGGTCCTTGATAGATATTATATAGAATCAAGGTATCCGGATGGTTTTCCATCGGGTAGTCCAATGGAATTTTTTTGACCAGAAAATAGCAGGGGCGGCGGTCAATCTGCAGGAGAAATTATTGGATTCTGTAAAAATACTATCAGTGGATTATGATTCCCTGCTCAGTGCATTAGAAAAAATATCCTGTAAGATAAAAATAACGAGGGGCGATGTATCTAAAATTCTACTCTTTGGCTCATTCGCGACTTTAAACTACACTCCTGAAAGCGATGTTGACATCCTTATTATTCTAAAAGATTCCAGAAAGAACTTTATTGAACGGAGTGATGAATTTATTCCCTATTTCCGGGAAATCCCCTTTGATGTGAATATCCTTGTCTATACTGAAGAGGAAATTAAAGAGATGCAAAACGAGGAAAATGAATTTATAAAAGAGGTGTTAAGGAACGGTAAAGAGATGTAAGAAGTTGTCTGCAAGGTCACCCTCCCTCTACTGGGCAAAAAGAGTTGCTGTGAACATCAAAAGAAAAAAAATTACAGCGCTTCTCTTGAAATAGATTCCCATTGAGTTCCAATTATACCACACACTAACACCATGTCAAGACAACATAATTTTGTGTAAGTAGCAAAACGTAAGTGTGGTCATACTATGGCTATCTATTTGACCTGTTTTCTCCCCTCCCCCTATGGGAGGGGATTAAGGGGAGGGGGTTATATTATCAGTGCCTTGTAACTAACCCTTCCTTAAGTGCAAAATAATGAATATTTTAAAGAAAAAAGTAAATATAGTTTTTAAAACAATATCCCCCTAAAGATTTGATAACAAACTCTCTATTACCTCGGCAATTCCGGTGGGGCAAAGGATGCCCAGACCCTGCACTTTGCATTCCTTATCACATAGTCAACAGTGGTGCCAAAGAGGACATTCTCCATCCGGGGTCTGTTGCTTGCACCGAGCACAATCAAATCAGCGCCAATCTCATTCGCTGTATCTACAATTGCCTGGCCTGCTGAGCGCGCCTGCACCACCCTTGTCTCAATTGTCCTGCCATACTCCCTCGCAATTGCCTGGGCATGCTCAAGCACCTTCTTACTCGTGATATACTCGTTCGGCAAAAATATATCAAGGGGCATATTCTCGGGAATTTCAATTATGTAGATTGCAGTAATCTTTGAATCATCCTCCTTTGCGATTTTGCACGCTGTCTGGAGCATCTCAACAAGGGCTGATCCCCTTGTGGGCACAAGGATGTGTTTAAATTTCATCCGCTTGAATTCAGGTATCTTCACCTCCTCTATGTCAACTGCCTCAACGACTGGCATCTTCTGAACTCTCCTGTACCAAAGGTATAGACCAACCCCCGCGAATATCCACAGAAGCCCTAAATTTCTTCCGTATGGCTGAGTAATTATTATAATTCCCCAGGCAAAAAAGGTGGCTAAAAAACCAATTATTGCTGTTACAGGAATTTTTTTATTACCAAAAGGGATATTGAATCGGATTTTGAATGGTCTTTCCCGATGCGGCTCTTTTACTCTCAATACAATTAGAGAAAGATGGGCAATAGCATAAGAGAACATTGCGCCAAAATTATACAGCGCAGCAAGTTGTGTAATATTGTGGCTGAAATACACTATAAATGAGGCAACTATGGTGATAAATATAATTGATATAAATGGTGTCTTAAAAGTTGGATGAATCCAGTAAAGGAATTTTGGTAACTGAAAATGGGAACCCATGGAAAACATAAGCCGGGATGCCCCAATCATTCCAGCGTTTGAAGCAATGAAAAGTATAAGCGCACCAAGTATTGCAACAACAGGAGCAAGAAAGATGCTGAGATCAAGGGATGTGTCGTTGAACTTTATCGGATACTCTGTAAAGGATCGGGCAATACCACTGAGGGGGTCTTCAAGATATTCGCTTATTAATTTCTCGGGCGTAAGGGCACTCATGGCTATCAGTGAGATTGAGATATAAAGCACAACAACGCTAACCATCACAAGGAACATCGCTCTCGGAACCCTCTTTTCTGGTGCTCTCGTCTCCCCTGCCAGTTGAGACACTGCCTCAATGCCTGTAAATCCCACCATGGCTATTGATACGCCATAAATGAACTCTCTCCAGGTCGGTGCAGTCCCGAAATGAATCTGTGATATGATTTTATTAAAATTCAAAACGAGGAAAAATCCTGTAATCACTATTGTTAATTTCATTATCAGGCTAATAATTGCGAGAAATATGCTGACCCTTGTGGATTCTTTTATCCCTACAACATTAAGGATACAAAGAAGGATAATTATACCTGTTGTAAATATTACATTTACTGGAATTCCATTTATGGTGCCCTTCAGGACAGGGATGAACATAGAGAGGTATGGACCTATTGTGTAAGCAGAAATTGCAAGCGTCATGATATATGCCAGGAGAAGAGCCCAGCCAGCAATAAAACTCACAAGGTCATTAAAGGCAAATCTTGCGAAATTTGCAGAACCGCCTGCCTCCGGTATTGATGCGGATAACTCTGAATATGTGAGAACCGTGCAGATAAAGAAAAATGCAGCAAGAGCAACAGCCAGGGGAGCTGCACCAAGGGCATAGAGCACAGTAACTCCAAGGGCATAATAGACTGAAGAACCAACATCACCGAAGCCCACAGCATAGAGGTCAAAGACCCCTAATTTTCTTGAAAGATGCCCCCTCTCAAGAACAGCAACATGGCGTTGAACCTTCTCTCCCTCGTGGGATAACTCTATCTTCTCAGCCATCTCTCACCTTAAAAGACATCCCATGGCTTTGGCATAAAAATCTGCTCGTATCTGAAAAAGGCATATCTATCCGTCATGCCAGCAATAAAATCGCACACCCTTATCTCCAGCGGCTCCTCTGCCTTCCAGCCACTGTCTCTTTCAAAAACATCTGGATGCTCAAGATAATAATTAAATAATGCCTCAAGGATCCTTGAACACTTCCTGAATTCTGCCCTCACTGCCTCCACCTCATAGACATTTTTAAAAAGGAAGTCCCTCAATTTATCCATTGCCTCATATACTGGCTCGCTCACATAAATATTCATATCATCATGCTTCTGCGTTTCCTTTATAACATCAGTTACCATTGTATGAATCCTCTCTGAATATCTCTCTCCAAGAATCTTCACGCATTCCTTTGGAATCTTATCTTCCTTTAACACGCCCGCTCTCAATGCATCATCAAGGTCATGATTCAGATATGCAATAATGTCTGCAATCCGCACAACCCTGCCCTCAAGAGTCATTGCCTGAAATTTTGGATTATTGGAAATAATTGGACCCTTTCCCTTTGAGTGTTTTAATATTCCATCGCGAACCTCAATTGTGAGGTTAAGCCCTTCGCCATTTCTCTCAAGGACATCAACAACCCTCAAACTCTGCTTGTAATGAGAGAATCCGCCCTTCATAAGTCTGTTTAATGTCTCCTCTCCTGCATGACCGAATGGTGTATGCCCCAGGTCATGACCAAGAGCAATCGCCTCTGTAAGGTCCTCATTAAGACGCAATGCACGGGCAATGGTTCGGGCAATCTGTGTAACCTCCAGAGTATGGGTGAGGCGCGTGCGGTAATGGTCGCCCTTTGGAAGGAGCAGAACCTGCGTCTTGTACTGCAGACGCCTGAATGCCTTTGAGTGCAAAATTCTGTCCCTGTCATGCTGAAAGGCAGGTCTCACAGGACAGGCGCTTTCTTCCTTCAGTCGTCCCCTTGTCCTTGAACTCAACTGTGCCTTCGGAGAGAGCACCTGTTCCTCTGTCTTCTCAATAAGTTCACGGATTGATGCAGGTGAATTCTTCATAATTAATATCCTATAAGTTTGAAATTAACCCTGCCAAAATCAAGATTCACTCCTGTTACCTCTACCCTGACATCATCACCTATTCTTAATTTTCTCTTTCTTCGCATTCCGATGAGATACATATTTTTTTCATCGAACCGATAATAATCACCCTCCATCTCCTCAACGCCTACAAAGCCCTCAACAAAAAAGTCCTTGAGTTCCACAAAAACACCTGACTCCTTGACCATCACAATCCTACCATCAAAGGACTCCCCAATTCTATTTATCATAAACCTTGCTCTCAATCTGTCAACCATTTCCCTCTCTGCCTCCATGGCAATCCGTTCCCGCTCCGATGATCTATATGCGATGTATTTTAATTCATCCCTTAAGGATGCAATCCTCTCTTTATTCAATCTGCCTGAAAGATACTCCTTCAGAATCCTGTGCACCATAAGGTCAGGATATCTCCGGATTGGAGAGGTGAAGTGGCAATATGACGCTGATGCAAGTCCGAAATGTTCTGCGTTTACGGGTGAGTAGCGTGCCTGCTTGAGGGATCTCAGGATAATTGTATTAATCACGAACTCATCAGGTCTTCCGCGACACTGCATGAGAACGCTCTGCAGATTGCATGGCTCCACTTTGCCGTTATTTATAATCAATTTATAGCCTCTTGAGTGCAAAAATGGGGTAATAGAGCGTATATCAGATATATCCGGCGATTCATGGATTCTGAAAATCAATGGAACTTTTGCCCTCTCCAGCGTCATAGCAACTGTCTCGTTTGCTGCGAGCATAAATTCCTCAATAATGGAATGTGAAAAATCATTTATAAATTTTATAATATCTACTGGCTCACCCTTTTCATTCAGGATCACCCTGGGTTCAGGAAGGTCAAATATTAAACTTCCTCTCTTCATGCGCTTTTCAAGAAGACAGTTGCGAAGCACGAGCATCTTCCTGAACATTTCCTTTAAATCTCCATATTCTCTGTCAAGTGAATCATCTCCCTCAATTATTCGCCTCACGAGGGTATAGGTCATTCTCTTCGCAGAACGTATCACGCCTGGATAAATGAAGGATCTTTTAATCTCCCCTTTCCTATCTATCTCCATTTCAACAGTTATTGTAAGCCGGTCTACTGCCGGTTTTAAACTTGCGAGATTATTTGAGAGTTTCTCAGGAAGCATCGGTATTGCTCTGTCAGGGAAATACACGCTTGTTCCACGCTCAAGGGCATCTATATCAAGAGAACTACCCTCTCTCACATAATGTGAAACATCGGCAATGGAGACAAAGAGCCGGTATAAACCCTTGCCTGCCTCTTCAACATATACCGCATCGTCAAAGTCCTTTGCATCCTCTCCATCAATTGTAACAAAGGGCTTGTCCCTCAAATCCCTTCTGCCCCTCAAATCCTCCTCCCTTATCTCCTCAGGAATCTCTTTAACCTCTTTCTCTGTTTTGTCACTGAACTCTACAGGAATATTATACTTATACAGAACTGTCTGAAGGTCTGTCTCGTATGTGCCCTGCTCTCCTATGACCCTTTCAACTGTGCCATAGACATTCTGATTTTTCTCGGGAAAGGAGTTTAATTTAACAAGAATAATCTGACCGGAAGTTACAGGAAGTCCTTTTTTCTTGTCAAGAATGATTTCATAATTTGCCTTTTCATCAACAGGGATTCCCTTTGGCATGATGCCATCATGAATATATCTTGCTACAACATATTGTGATGACCTTTTAAGAATATCAATTATCCAGCCCTCCCTCCTCCTGTGCCTCTTTACAACCCCGACAAGCACTATGTCTCCATCCAGGGCATTCTTAATAAACCTCGGTGGGATAAAGATATCTTCTCCGGAGATGGGGCAGACAAATCCGAATCCATTTCTGTGAAGGGATAATCTACCAAACTCAATGTCAATCTCAGATGGAATGAAAAATTGCCTCTTTTTAGTCCTCCGGAGAATGCCACGGGATATCAGTTTTTTTATAATTGGCTCTATTTCCTGAACCTCTCCGGGGAAAACCTCATCAATTATTGACGCCGGAAATACAGTATTTCGCCTCCTTCTTATGAACTCTACAACCTTAAAATAAATCTTTTCTGTCTCCAAATTGTTCCTCACATCTATCAGATTTTTCATGGATTATTTTAGAGAATTTATACTTCAAAAGAATCCATTATTTTAAATTTTACCACATAATTATCTGGTTGTCACTAAAAATTAAATTATGAGATTTATACTGCCCGGGATTATTTCAAAGCGTGCAGGAAGGAGGCCCGGCTGTTCGCCGTCAACATCCAGAAGTACCCTTTCATCGCTTGTGGCTTCAAGGATCCTGCCCCTTAGATATTTCACATCAGGAAGATTTATGTGTTCGCCCTTATAAATCTTCGGACCATATCTTAAAAATGCCATTTTTGTAATGTCTCCTGCAATGACAATATCAAAGAGCCCATCGTCTATCTCAGCTTCTGGCGCAATCATCATTCCTCCGCCGAAGAACCTTCCGTTTGCAACCACCACTGAATTGCAGACAATAGAGCCATAATCCCTTCCGTCTATCTTTAACTGCACCCGTTTATTTTTGTATTTTAACAGAGTGACCGCACTGCCCCACAAAAAGGAGAAGAACCCGCCAAATGCCTTGGTTGTCCTGTTGACCCTATCAACTGTTTCACCTCCGATTCCAAAGTCAGCAATGTTTATAAAATACCTCACTGCATCCTCCCCGGAGTGGTTCTTAAAATATATTATGCCTGCATCACATTTCCTTGTCGCAGATTTTTTGACCCTCTCTGCGATGGCATCTATATCCTTTGGAAATTCAGTTGTCTTAATAAAGTCCGCCCCTGTCCCTGTAGAGATGACAGCCAGTTTCACATCTTTGCTGAGGGGCTTCCCATCCTCAAAAAAGCCGTTGACGACCTCATTGAGAGTTCCGTCCCCGCCAACAGATATTATAACATCATATCCATCTTTTATGGCTTCCCGTGCTATTCTGGTAGCATCAAGGGGCGATTTTGTAAATTCACTATCCATGCCTCCGAATAATCTTACAAGCACTCTTTCATACTCAACCCATCTCTTTGCTGTCCTGCCGTTTGCTGATTTCGGATTTACAATTGCCTTAATTCTCATAATACCCTTTTTGCAAATTCATCCGCCACATCATAGATTTTCATGTTAAGAGATTTTTCAAACCTCCTCCTGCAGGATGGACAGGATGTAAAAAAGCGCCTGTTACTATATGTTGAACTATCCATCTGATTGATGCGCCTCTCTGCTATTTTAAAAGAGAGTTCAGGAAATAACGGAGCAACGGATGCCCCACAGCACTCAGAGTCAATTCCATTCCATTCGTATTCTCTGATACTGTAGCCAAGTTTCTGCAGAACCTTCCTCGGTTCAGCGATAATCTTTTGATATCTGCTGAGATAGCAGGGGTCATGATATATTACATCAGCACTCTCTGAAGCGTGAGGGAATCTGTTTAATGCCCCTGAAATGGTTTCAATAACAGTTAATATTTGTGGCTTCAACGAAATACCTGCTCCAGAATAAATATTCTTTAAAACAAAGGCACAGGCAGGACAATTGGTCATTACAATCTTGAATTTATTTACCTCATAAGAAATAATGCGGGCATTCTCTAAAAATTCCTCCATCAATCCAGTGTTCAGCAGGGGATAACCACAGCAGTAATGTTTACTCTGGATGAACTCTGCCATGGGATAGAATTTTTTTATTAATCTAAATATCCTCTCTGTAGTTTCAGGATAAAAATTCGCCTCAGTGCATCCGGGAAAGAATAAGACATCCCTGCCAGGAATATTATAAATTGATTGCATTTCTTTAAATTTAAGCGTGAACCTTTCGCCATAGGGGTTTGATGTTCTTCTGTAATTATCACTGTATTTCTCAATGAGAGTCCTTATCCTCTCATTAGCATAATTTTTTAACTCATTCCTTGCAGAGTAATAGACATGCATAATCATATTTTTATGCCCGCAGTAGGTAAAACAATGAAGACAGCCCGTACATTTATATATTGGTTCAATAAGTTCTGAAGATGGTTTTCTGTCGCCTCTGGCAATTAAATACAAAAGTTCCATCTTCTTTGATGGCGTCACTGTCTCTCTTGCCTCTGCAAGTGCCACAGGGCAGGCAAACCTGCACATCTTCGGACAGAAGGTGCAGTATTCAATTGATTTTTTGTATTGACTGTATGTTTGTAGCTTCACATGAGCCCCAGTTTCCCTGGATTCATTATATTGTTCGGGTCAAGAGTTCTCTTTAGATTTTTCAGTATCTCCATCCCTGCGTTGTATTCCTGCTTTAACCATCTCTGCTTTGAATAGCCAACTCCGTGATGATGGCTGATTGTTCCTCCAGCAGTAACGCAGGCATCAAGGGCACTCCTCAGGATTTTATCATAAAGTTCCTCTTTCTTCTCTTCTGGCGCTGAGCCAGCAAAGGTGAAATAAATAGAACAGCCATCCCTGTAGGCATGCGAAAAATGAGCGAGCACAAGACAGTGTTCTGCCATAGCATTTTTCATTGAATAATAAAGGTTCAAAACATTATCCCAGGTGGTTGCAACCTCAATTGTGTCTGCAAAACCGCCAATATAAAAGACAGGGGACAATCCGTAAGAGACCCTGTATCGCGTCTCCCACCACTTCTTGCCCGGCTCCTCACCGAGATCCTTCCCTCCATTCTCCTTCGCAATTCTCAATGCCATATTCCTCTCCAGTTCAACATGCTCGCTTCCGCCTTCAAAAGCAAGGATCAAAAGACATTTCTTTGGAATGAGTGGCTTAAGAAGTTCTATGACCTCCGGATGAGAAATCAAAAACCTCTCGGCCCTGTGAAATAATCCCTTTTTAAAGGTATCATCTGATAACTGTATTCTTGAACTGATCTGCTTTGTCTTATCCTCTGCAATCATGAATGTATCAAGCTCATCATAAAGGCGGACAACAGCAGGATATATTCCACTCTGCAGGATATTTCTGATTGCCTCAAGCCCATTTTCCACACTCTCAAATAATATTCCAGCAAATGCCCTTCTCTCCGGAACCCTCCAGATTTTCATCGTGGCCCTGGTAATAATGCCCAGGACTCCTTCAGAGCCAACAAATAGTTGAGTGAGATTCGGACCGGCAGCAGAGCGAGGAGATGGTTTCGTCTCCATAACCTTACCATCGGGCAGAACAACCTCAAGGGACAGCACCATATCCTCAATCTTCCCATACTTCGTGGACAACTGACCTGCAGAGCGCGTTGCAAGCCATCCACCCAGGGTGGAACAGTAGATGGAAGATGGGAAATGCCCGAGGGTATAACCCTTTTCGTTAAGGGTTCTTTCCAGGCGCTCACCGATAATGCCTGCCTCAGCAGTAAAAGTTAAAGATGTCCCATCTATCCTCAAAATCCTTTCCATTTTCTTCAGATCCACAATAATTCCACCCTTCACCGGCAGAGTTCCACCGCATACACCTGAACCACCACCAAAGGGAATCAGGGGAATAAGTCTTTCATTTGCAAATCTTACAACTTTTACCACATCATCCCTGTTTGAGGGCCAGACAACTGCATCAGGGAGATGCTCAATCCTACCCTGCTGAAGTTCTATTGTTGTTCTGGGCCAGGCATCACGGGCATAGGAAATCAGGTCGTCCTCCCTGATTGAGACCCCTTCTTCACCGAGGAGGGTTTTAAGATTCTCATATAATTCTGCCTTAAGCATAATTTTAGTTTATGGGTGAATTCCAGAAAAATCAAGGAAATAAAAGACAATTACTTATGGCACACTGTGCACATCTTATCCTTATTCTTATCCATAGAACTCTTGAAGCCCCGGGGATGGATGTTTTTCCTCACCGGTGAACCCACATAGTGACAGCTCACACAGATTGAATTCTCTCCTTCATCATGGCACGCAGCGCATAGTGTAATATCCCTGCGGGCAACTCTACCATGGAAATTCGGATCTCCAGGTGTTCCCCATCCCTCTGGATGACCTATCTCCTTTGACCGTGCGGGCATTGCGGAGGTCCTCTCGTGGCAGTCCCTGCATCTTTTCAGGTCGTGGCACTTCAGACACCTATTCTGGTCAGCCCTTGCCTCAGGGGGATGCCTTGAGAGCCAGTCACCACGGTGAATGAATGCGCGGTGCTCGGACTCAGGGAATTTAATGACTGGTCTCAGTCCCTCTGTCTTAGCGTGGCAATCAGAACAGAATGACTCCTGATGGCACTGAGCGCAGACAGAGACATCTGCCCTGGCAAATTCTTGATGCTCCTTTATAAAATTCCCCTTGTGGGACATGTGGATGATTGGCTTCAGGTCATAACTTCCGAGATTTGTATGGCACTGTGAACATTTTAATTCTTGTACTGCTGCACTGTGACAGGATGTACATAAATCCATGGAGGGAATGTTATCGTCCTTCACATTTGTGGATGTAGCAATTGTAGTATGGCATGCAGTGCAATCATTATTGACGCGCTCAATATGATTTTTGTGGGAGAAATTCAAAGCAATTGTCCTCAAGGTCAACCTTTTCGCAGATGCCGGATTTGAATGACACTTCGTGCAATTCTCACTCTCCTGTATCTCTGAATGACACCGGCCACAGACATCCATTGAAGGCAATCCAAAACCAACCGCATCAGAGGACTCAATCCCATCGTGACAGTCCAGGCACTCAAGTCCCTGCTCAAGATGAAACTTATGGGAAAATGTAATAATGTCCCTTTCTGAACTCCCTAACCTTGTACAATTAGAGAGAACCAAAACAAATAATACTGCTGGTAGAAAAAGAATTAATTCTCTCTTCATCGTTTCCTCCTAAAAGGTTGTGCCAAAGTTATAACTCACAAAAATGCTGCCCTGAACTTCATCTTCATATCTTGGATTCTTGCTGTAGTAAATTGAACCAAGGAGATCAAGGTCTTTTAGAATTTTATAGCCCGCGCTAACTGTAAGGTCATCAGAACCATTGTAATTATATACATACTGGTCAAATATTGTATGGAGCCACTCAAGAGAAAACTTAATCTTCTCAATGAAAGTATTCTCTGTAAATAATCTCACCTGATAGAAACCAGTCATGGTCTCTGATGAAGGCTCTTCAGAATATTTCAACTGGTCAAAGGATACACCAAAGAGGTTTTCGCCAAGTAACCCTGCTGAATATGTCACTCCACCTTCAACTCGGTGCGCCTGGTCCTCTTCAAACTGATAATTCCTGTAGGAGACATTTATGCTAAATCCATCAATGACCGGTAGAGTATAGTTCACATCTAATCCTGCGTCAAAATACCTCTCAGTAAAAACTGAAAAAATACTCGTTGCTCCAAGGCGTGCTGATGGGTCAACTGTCTCGCCTGATAATGTCACCTTAAGGTCCTTAAGGGGCAGAACATCAATGTTGAGTGTTCCTTCGTAGATATTCTGAAATAGCAATGAATAAAAGAGTTTCCACGAGACCTCAACCATACTTATGGGTCTTGCAAATCCATCAAGTCCTATGTTCTCTCTATCTGTCTTTTTGTTTTCCTGTGAGAATAATCCGCTCACTCCTGCCTCAAGTCGCCACGGAATCCGGTATGCCAGGCGTGCACCATAGAGAAGGTCTGATTTTATGTCCTCAAATTTTGAGATCACGGGCTTGCCTGCGAAAACCTCTGCAACCAATCCATAGGGCGCGGTGGACTCAACAAGGATTCCATCCATATTATCTAACGCAACACCACGAAAGAGGAATTGTCTGCCGAGCCGAATGTGGTAATAATTCCTGGAGTCCCTGTAGTCAATGTATCCCAGGAGCAAATCGCCATCCCCTGCCTTATCATCAGGGTCAACACCTATGTCCATCCGCCCCCATCCAGAGGCATAGAGGGATAACCCATCAATTCCCATATCCATGATATTAAGTGTAAGATATTCGTAGGTGGGAACATAAAAGCCAGTATCATCTGTATCTGGATTTGAATCAAGAAATCTCGGGAATGTCCTTGATGTAAAGTTAATATCTGTTGCTCCGGCGTAAGAATAGAAAAATAGAATCACCGTTGAGATTATTATAACCTTAAGATTCCTCATAGCAATACCTCCTGAATTAATTATCCTTTCTGCAACGCGGGCATTCTCCTGATATATCTGAAATAAAATTCCATTCCAGAAACTTACAACCTCTATGTCCTAATTCTACCAGAGTCCTCTCTCTATTTTCAAGGGAAAATATAATTAAGTGGATGTTAATTTATTTTTGCTGAATAAAATCTTTATCTCTGAAAGAAAATGTCCTTATCCATTCATTTCTTAAAGATAATTTCTCAAGAAAATTGTTTTCTGAAAAATTCCTTTGACAGAATAAAATTGAAATGTTATTTTCTTTTCTATGAATAAAAGATTCGGTCTTGATAATAAAGTAGCAATTGTGACAGGTGCAAGCAGAGGTATCGGTGAGGCAATCGCCAGAGGTCTTGCATCAGAAGGCGCAAGGGTTGTAATATCCAGCAGGAAGATTGAGGGACTTGAGAGGGTTGCAGAGGAAATCAAAAAGAATGGGGGAGAAGCAACACCCATTCCGGCTCATACAGGAAAGATTGAAGATATAAAGAATCTCGTATCAAAGACCGTAGAGAAGTATGGGAAAATAGATATATTAATAAATAACGCGGCAACAAATCCAATCTTTGGACCCATCCTTGATAGTGAGCCGCCAGCATGGGATAAAATCTTTGAGGTGAATGTAAAGGGCTACTTCTTTCTTGCTAAGGAAGTTTCCCATTACATGAAGGATAAGGGCGGGGTGATTATAAACATGGCGAGCGTCGCTGGCTACAGGCCAATACCCGGTCTCGGTGTTTACAGCATAAGCAAATCAGCGGTCATCATGCTCACCCGCGTCCTTGCTCTGGAATGGGCGCCCCTTAACATACGTGTCAATGCCCTTGCGCCGGGTGTCATAAAAACGCGATTCAGCGAGGCATTGCATTCTTCTCCTGAGATTGTAGATGAGATCCTCCGCAATATATCAATCAAACGACTCGGCGTTCCTGATGATATTGTGGGTGCATGTTTATTTCTGTGCTCTGACCTTGCTTCTTACATTACAGGACAGACAATTGTAATTGACGGCGGCGGAGTAATGATTTAAGATTACAGCCCCTCTTCCTTTAACATCTTTGCAATATCTTCGTAAAACTTATAGTGGTTAAAACCCTGAGTGCTCCCCAAGAGTTGCCCAATTTCATCAAGATGGTCTGCGTGGATGGTGCCCAGGAAGTTTCCCCAGACAGCTGAATTTACCGAAACCAGCCCATCGTTCTCACCCTCAACTATCAACAATATCTCGTAAGGAATTAAGAGAAGAGGATCAGTGACATCAATGGAGCCCCACCCTGTTTTACCTGCGTAGGAATAATACTTAACATCCGGATTATCGGGTGTGGCTGGATTGAAGACATTCACCACATACGAAATTGTAAGGTCCTCTGCTCCAGCAATGGCAGATTGCCTGCAGGAAAGATAATCCACTCCATCTACGGTACAGCCAGCAAGCCAGGCAATAACATCAAGAGCATCCTCCATAGGTCCTGGCATCAAACCAAGGGCTATATCTGCAATCGCTGTTCCCCTGTGGGGAGTAGCAATAGTCGTAAGCGATGCAACCTTATTGCCATAACCGAGATGGGATATCATATATCGTGCATCCAGCCCACCCATGCTGTGGGCAATTATATTAACCTTTGGAGCCCCAGATTCACTGAGTATTTCATCAATCTGATGGGCAAGCTGAGTTCCCCTCACCGCAATCTTATTAAACATATCAACCTGTGTCACATACACCTCGTACCCGAGGGCTTCAAGATCATCTTTAACACCCCAGAAATATTCAATCCCGAGAATCTCCTTGAAGCCACCGAAGCCGTGAGCAAGAACAATAGGATATCGTGTGGGTCCCGGAGTGGGTGAAGTGAATTCATTTCTATCACAGGAGTCCTGTCCTGCAAAGAAGATGTAGGATACCATCAGGCTACAGAGGAGGAGGATCCTTGATAACTTCATAATTCCACCTCCATCATAAAATTAACAATAATTTAACACTTTTTATATTCCCGTCAAGAAAAAAATAAAAAATCACTGATTTTATGTTTATAAGCGATGGGGATGGAGCTGTAATGTCTGATGAGGATAGCCCTCTTGAGGATTATTTAAAAAGCCTGGATAAAGTAGCAAATCTTGATATTCAACTTGTGTGCCCCGGACATAGAAGAATTTTTAAAGAATGCAAAAAGAGAATAATGGAATTGAAGGAACACCACAGGAGACGGCTTGAGGAGATAATAAAGATATTAAATTCAGGGGCTAAAAATGCCTATCAGGTTGCATCAGTGATGAGGTGGGATATTGACTACAGGTCATGGGATGAGTTCCCGGTCTTACAGAAATGGTTTGCAACGGCTGAGGCAATTGCACATCTCAAGCATCTTGAAGAGAAGGAAATAATAAAATCAGAAGAAAAAGATTCTGAGATTATTTTTTTATTGAAATAAAATTCATATTGTCTGTGGCAGAACGACAGATATTGAGTGGACACTATCTGGACACCACCATAATGTCAAAGCAGATTTTTAAATTCTTCTAATGTGATCTTTGCTAAGTTGATTAGTTTTTTCAATGTCCCTTTATCAAGTTCTAAAGAACCTTCTTTCGTAAGTATTTTATAAGAACCCTTCTGCCTTGCTACCTGCCAGCCTGCTTTCTCAAATGCTTTTACAGCTTCCCTGCCAGAAATCCTTGATAAAAGAGACACTAACCAGCAACCTCAATCTCCCTCACATCCACTGTGAGTGGCATTCCCTTCTCTGCCCCCACCTCAAGATATGCCTCAATGGCTCCTTTTATGTTCTCAACCGCTTCTTGCTCTGTTCTACCCCGAGAGACACCTCCTGGAATGGCTGGACATTCTGATCTAAATAACCATCTCCTCCCTTCTCTAATGTAATCAATAACTTCATAATATATATTTTAGAAGATGTCAAATTCTGGTCATAAATCCCGGTGACCGCCCGGTTTTTTCTCGGATGACCTGCTGGGTGACCTGTCGGTTTTATTGCCGGAGGGTCAACTCCGTAACTGTTAAAAATCAGAGGGGGCTTCATTTCTTTTTTGTTTTATTTGAGAGAGATTTACCCTGAAATTATCCCATTGTAAGATTATCTCTTGATTGAAATAATCCTCCTGATAATATCAAAATATAACCTTAACTCCTCTGCTTTAACCTCCTTTAACAACTTTTCAAAAGCTTTTCTTATTTTCTCTTCTGAATCCTTACCTTCCCACGGAAGAAAAAGTTCATAAAGTTCAACTCCTAAGCCCTTTGCAATTTTATCCAGAGTATCAAGAGTAACATTTCTCTTGCCACATTCAATCGCAGAAAGATACCGAGCATTAATACCTGTTTTCTCTTCCATATCTTCCTGTGTCAATTTTTTCTCTTCCCTTAATTTTTGAATTCTCTTCCCTAAAATTTTTAATAAATCCATTTGAACCTCTTTTTTGTATTGATTAAAGAATACAGGTTGATTAACCCCTTTTCCATAGCATAAAAATTACTTTATGCATATAAAATAACATATATTATATGTTATTTTCCCCTTGACAGGACTTGTCTTTTATGTAGAATATATTTTGTTTATGGACTTAAAGGGAGGGACTTTATGCTGAACAAATTTTATAAGTTAATGTTTATTCTTTTTATCACTAGCTGCACAACCGAGAAGATTGAGCTTCCACAACCGCCTCCGCCACCTCCACCAACACCGCAGTGGACAATTATGGTATATATGACTGCGGACAATGACCTGGAGCCATTTTCTCTTTCTGACCTTACTGAAATGTCAGCAGTCGGCTCATCTTCAGATGTTAATATAGTTGTTCAGATTGACCGTTCTCCAGAGTATTCTTCTGATGCTGTTGTTAATTTGCCGGACTTTACAACAACAAAGAGAATCCTCGTTCAAAAGGATAACCTGCAGGAATTATCCGACCTTGGAGAACTTAACATGGGAGACACTAATACACTTAAAGATTTTATTTCATGGACCTTACAGAATTATCCTGCGCAGAAATATGCGCTTGTTATCTGGGACCACGGACTGTCCTGGCAAGGCGCTGGACAGGATGAAACAAACAATGATGGTCTTACATTATCTGAAATATCAACTGCACTTAAAGACATTAATCAATGGTTTAATCTAATTGGGTTTGATGAATGCCTTATGGGAAGTATTGAGGTGGCATACGAGATGTCATTTTACGGGAATGTCCTTGTTGCATCAGAAGAAACTGAACCGGGAGTGGGATGGAATTATGATGCAATTCTAACTGAACTCTCGCAATCCCCTGAAATGAATGAGTATGAACTTGCTCAATTGATAGTTAATGCTTACAAACAGGGTGTCGCTGAAGAGGTTCCAGAACAACTATTTGAGACCACGCTTGCTGCAATTGACCTGACGAGGATTGATATGGTTTTAGATTCACTTAATAACTTTTTCTATTATCTTGGTAATAATGCTACATCTATAAGTGATTTAATCCCTGTAGAAATAGCAGTAGACCAGTCCGAGGTCTATGGAAAGAGCAATCCCTTTGAAGGCGGACAATTTTTTGACCTGTATAATATTGCGCAGTATCTATCTTTATTGAGTCCAGAACCGGAACTCTCATTCCTTGCAGACAATGTTAAAGCATCAATTGACAGCATTATTTACTATAGATGGTCTGCTCCTGAAAGACCGCACTCTCATGGTCTCTCAATCTGGTGGCCTATGGAAGAAAGTGATTATGATTCAAGTATAAATGATTACAGAAATATTAAATTTGTAGCAGAGACAAACTGGGAAGATTTTCTTACTGGATATAAGGGGTTAAAAGCATCAGACACAATACTTCCGACAGTTGCAAATGTCATACCTTCTTCAGGCACAGTTACTCCTGGCACGCCAATCACTGTTACTGCGAATGTATCTGATAATTATCTTGTAAAGACAGTTTATTTAATCTCATTTATTAATGTGGGTGGCACACTTTACGCAATGAGTATCTCTCCTGAAGAAGATATATACGCTGATTGTACTCAAAGTGGTAAGTGCCCTGCTAATGTTTCTTTTGACTTTGATGCACTTGGAACCACTGTCGGGGACGGAACCAATGAAGAATTTTTCCCTACAATTGAAATAAATGAGGATGTAAAGGCAGTAATGGGTATTTATCAAGAAGGCGCAGAACAACAGGAGGCAATAGTATTTTTTGATGTGAATGCCGGAAACATGATTTCAATGTATTTTATTGGTGATGAATTTTCGGAGTATACTCCTCAGCCAGGATCTCTCTTTTATCCCTATGACTATATTTATGATACTGTTAATGACGATATTGTTCAGGAACCCAGCAGTACGGGATTTATTGCTACAAGTTTAAGAATCCGGGCAGGCGTCGCCTATCCTTCTGGTAATTATATTCTCGCTGTGGTTGCTTCTGATTTTAGCGATACTGAAAATTATGCAGGAGTAACTATTACAGTCCAATGAAAGAGTAAGGCATGAAAAAAATAATTTTAATTTCTATAATACTCTCTTCAAATATCAGTATTTCTTTGGCTCAGAATATCGTTCTGTTAACGAGAACCGAAAAATTGCAATTAACCGAACAGGGGAAAGAAATTACATATTACAGAGTGCTCTATGAGAAACCATTAAAAATTAAAATAAAGGGCCCAGCAGATTTGAGTGTAGTTATAAGAGCAGTTTCAACCAATCAGTTAGAAGTACCGGCCACAACAAATTTAATTATCAATGATTTAAAAACAGGTAAAAAATATAGTTATACGATTCAACCGAAAGAAGTGGAACTCAATAATTTTACAAATAGAATAGACATATATCCAACCAGTCCTGTGGTGTTAACACTCAAGATTCCAGAAGGTGTGCAAGAGTACGAATTTTCTACTACTCAAAAAAATAGTCTTGGCTTTGCAATAAGATTTGTATATAAACCAAAAATTATTTCTCAAAAACCTGCTGTTAAAAAAGAAGAAGCCCCTCCCGTACTGCCCAAAAAAGAAGAAAAATTTGATAAGTTCAAACCAAGCGTTGATTTTTCAACTGGTGTAAATTTTGAGCGGTATGCAGGAAGGAGTGGTCAATTCTTCAGACTTGCTGGTAAGATACAATATTACTTTGTTCCATTGTTATCCATAGATGTCAATATTGGTGGTGATTTTTATAAGCAGAATTACTTTAATTACGATGCAAATAATTCGTTATTAATTGTTGATGATTATTATGAGAACAGATTGCTGACTACATTATTTTTATCAATCCATCCAGACCTTGACCACAAGAAGATTGATCTAGCCCCAAAAATCGGGATTAACGGAGCTTTTGTATTCAGCAAGGATAACTCTTTTAATATACTGGGGGCCAGCGCTGGAATTGGAGTGAATTTCGTATTTGGTAAATCAGCGTTCTCAATTGATGGCGATTATACTTATAATCTATTAAGAGAGAAACCTGATAATATCCTTCTGGTTGCTCCTGACGGAGAAATAAAATATAATGGCATTTTCTCAATTGCCTTGAATAAGCAAATAAGATTAAGGACAGGATATTCGGGTGAGTCAGTTATATTCCCACAGGTTACTCTGATAAATCAGGGCAATCCAGGAGAGTTGAAAAGGGTCACAAGATATTATCATGGATGGCTTTTAGGATTGGAATTTTAAAAACACAGGAGGTGCTTTATGAAGACACTTAAAAACATTATCTCAATTTTCACAATTATTAGTGTGATAAGTTGTGGGGCTATTATTCATGGGACAAAGCAGGATGTAAGCATAATTGCTCCATCAGATGCCCTGGTCAAGGTAAATGGCAGAAGCGCAAAGGGCTCAACTGTAATGAAACTTGAGCGGGGCAAGAGTTATTCAGTAACTATGCATCGTGGGGGACAAGAACAAGTCTGCGGGCAGATTACAAATTCACTGTCAGCAGGGGTGTTAATAGCAGACATTCTTTTCGGGCTCGTTCCATTAATCGTAGATGCTGCCACTGGCGCCTGGTATAATCTTGAACCAGAACAGGTCATGTGTAAACAGTAAGTTAGCGTATTTAAAAAGGGGTATTCTTTAAGGGATACCCCTTTTATTATTTGAAGTAGTCAATTTCTATGAAGAAAATGTTCCAAAAATTAGCAATATTACTTACTGTATTTACCACTTTCGGTTGTGGAGCAATAATCCATGGAACAAAAGCGGCAGTGAGTATAACTGCTCCTTCCGATGCTACAATTAGGATAGACGGGAGAATCATAAAGGGTTCTCAGATAATCAAACTTTCTAGAGATAGAAGTTATGGCGTGATAATGGAGAAAAATGGACAAACGACGATTTGTGGCACAATTTCTAATACCCTTTCTGTTGGAATAGTAATTGGTGATGTTTTTCTTGGAATAATCATCCTCCCATTCTTTTATCTTCCCGGAATAATTGACGCAGCCACCGGTGCCTGGTATAATCTTGAACCAGAAGAGATTATGTGCAGGGAGTAAATCTACACAGGCAGTAGATTCCCAAGAACAATCCGCGGAGGGGTTTCTTCTAACCTCAGGCATCTGGAAGCTGAAAGCACCTCTATTCCCGCAATCTCGCCCTTCTCATCATAGTCAATCGCGATATCATCATCCATTCTAAAATATTTATTTTCTCTCTTGTTCCCAGTATTTACTTCTTATCGCTCGTAAAACGTGAAGCTCATACATCATCTTATCGGAGGGGAAATCCTTTTTTACATCGTTTTCAATTCTCTTCAATGTGTTCTCTGGTATCTTCATTTCCTTTGCAACTTTTTTATAATCAAAATATTCTGTTTTCCCCATAGGATCCTCCTTATAATTCCTGAGGTGATATTATTTCAATCACTCTATAACCCATTAAAACATTAACCGAATTTACCAATCTTCTTGTCCTTACCTTAACCAGATGCTCAAAGTTCTAGGACACTAAATAAGAAATATTATAAAAAGAACATACTCCTACATGAAGTGCATCATCAAAATACTTCTCAGGGAATACACTCTCCTTAATATATGCCTTTGCGAGAGCCCGAATCTTTTCATTATTCTTTAATACTCTGAATCCTTTAATAAGGTTGTTGAATTTCCTTCTTAATACAGTATCCCTGGTATTTTTTAATTCTTCTACTGTAATTTCAGATATAAAAACTTTATAATTTGGCAATGTCTCCTTCCAAAATTTAATTGTTATTTTCTGGCGCTCAAGATTTTTTTATCGAAATACGCACTCACAACGGAAGTGTCAAGATATAAGCTTTCTTTTTTCGTTTTCATCAACTTTTTTATAATTTTACCATATTCTGTTGATAATGTCATATAAAACTTTTTTCTTTCCTTTATTCAGGAGTTTTTAATTGACGAGGTGTTTCGTAACGATATAAAATAATTCTCAATACTGGCGGCGTAGCCAAGTGGTAAGGCGACGGTCTGCAAAAGCGAAAAGGGCTCTTTTACACCCCCTTGATTTTATTTAATTTTTTGCGTAACCCCTTTAAAATAAAAGAAAAATCAATTTTGCTCTTTTTTTGAACAATTCTGGATATCCTATCTTTGAGTAAAGGATGGAGGGAATTATAAGTTAACACATCAACCTCTTTCCTTAAAACTTCTTCCAGTTCAATTTTTAACCCCGCGAGGTCAAGCAAGCTTGAATCTTCAGGTAATTCCACAAGAATATCAATATCGTTTTTTTCTATCGCTTCATTTCTAACTACAGAGCCAAAGAGCGAAGCCCTGGATACTTTATATTTTTTCAAACGCGGCAAAATCTTACTTCTGATTTTCTGAATGTTAATTTTATCTTCTACAATAAAAGTATAACTATGTATTAATTTTTTTAAGAATTTTTTTGTTTGGGCACTCTTTATTAACAACATTTCATTTGACGATATTTTGTATTTTATTATAAAATAATATTCACTGGCGGCGTAGCCAAGTGGTAAGGCGACGGTCTGCAAAACCGTTATTCAGCGGTTCAAATCCGCTCGCCGCCTCCATTA
>FWWL01002822.1_pt1 | contig 29403 bp, 24 predicted proteins | sample 2228331 | NCBI WGS metagenome assembly FWWL01 (sample SAMEA103939775, study PRJEB20133) | metagenome
TTTTTTTGCTGGCTTTTTTGCTTATCTTTTATAGGGTTATGGAGCTCGCACTTTGGCCTGAGGAACGGGTATTAGCTGGGGAAAGGAATTCACTACCAAGGGGTGGGATTTTTGACAGGTATACCAACGCGCTGGTTATCAATGTAGAGTATTATGATTTTTATGTGAGACCAGCACGGTTGTCAGAATCGATGCGACAATGGTTGGAAGCAAATCTTTTAGCTTTTGAGGGTATTTTTAGCCAGGAGGATCTTTCCATTCTCTCGAGTGGCAAGGATTTTGTGTATCTCAAACGGAGGCTCTCGTTTTCTCAGCGGCAGAAGATAGAGGCGCTGTTGCAACAGTATGAGGGGAAATGGCCGCATGATAGCTGGGGATTTTTGAAACAGAGTGGACGGTATTATCCGTTTCTTGAGACAGCCAAGGTTGTGGGACATGTCAGTATTGATAACGATGGTATGGCAGGGCTTGAGCTTTTCTTTGATCAGGAGTTGAGGCAAGGAAGGGATGTGTATACGACACTGGATCCCCTGGTGAGTCGGATTGCCCTTGAGGAGCTGGTAAAGGGTGTGACGGAGGCTGAAGCTGAGTATGGGACGGTCGTGGTGCTCAAGATTCAAGGGAGAGAGATTCTTGCTATGGTGGACTGGCCATCGTATAATCCCAATGTCTTTTCTACGATAAACGATCGAACACTGGCTAATTATGCCCTCTCGGTGGCATATGAACCGGGCTCGGTGATGAAGGTGTTTGCCTCTACCTTTGCCCTTGAGCAGAGGCTTGTTCACCAGGATGAGGTGTTTTTTTGTGGGGGGGGGACGGAGGTGTATGGATACCGGATAAAGGACGGGTTTGCTCATGGACAGGTGAGACTGGCCGAGATTATCCAGAAGTCGTGTAATGTTGGTATGGTACAGGTGGCAGAGAGGTTTCGTCCATCGGTGTGGTATCAGACGCTAACGAATCTCGGGTTTGGGGCGGCTCCGCAGGTGCCGTTACCTGGGAGGGCAACGGGGATCTTGAGACCTCTTGGTCAGTGGTCGGGACTCTCGAAATACATGACCTCTATAGGTCAGGAGATTGGTGTGTCTACCCTTCAGCTGGCGCTTGCCCTGGCAACGGTGGCAGAGGGCGGGCTATACGCTGATCCGATGCTGGTGTATGGGTGGAGAGAAGCCCAGAAAAGGGAGGTGTTTTCTGCTTCTTCTTCTCGGGCAGTACTTCATATGATGGAAAAGGTCGTCAGTGAGCGAGGAACCGCTCTCTCAGCGAAGATTGAGGGGATGGCTATCGCTGGAAAAACAGGGACAGGGCAGATTGCTCGTGAGGATGGCTTTGGCTATTATCCAAACTTTTTTAGTGCCCTTTTTATGGGGGTTTTTCCAGCAGAGAATCCCCAGTATCTCGTTGTGGTGACGGTGAACCGGATTCATGGGGCGAGACACACGGGGGGTGAGGTGGCGGCACCAGTGTTTTCTCGTATTGTGAGACGGATGCTGATTCAGACGGATTATGTAGGAGGACAGTGGTGAAAAAAGTGGTGCACTGGTTTGTAAAACATATCCTGCAGTCGTTGGGATTTCTTCTTCCTATTGGGGCGACAATATGGGTGATGGTATGGCTTTTTGGGTATCTTCGGGGGGTGTTAAAGGCTCTGGATGTCCTGTCCTTCTGGTTTAAACCGGCAACCCAAGAAGCAGAGCTGTTGCTTTCGCTGGGGAGTTTTGTGCTTCTTTTGGTTCTGGTGGTGGTTGTGGGTATACTTACCCAGGGTTTTTTGGGTCGATGGCTTCATAAGACACTTGATAAAGTGATGGATCTCTTTCCTGGGGTGAATGTGTTTTATCGTGCTATTAAACAGCTCCTTTCGTTTCTTTTTCGGGAACGGGATGAGATGCAGAAGGGAACAGGAGAGGTGGTACTGGTGAGGGGGTTTCATGATCAGGCGTATTCTTTGGGGTTTGTGATGGGACGTTCCAGGGCGATTGATCCCACTGGCAGGGTGTGGCTCAAGGTGTTTATTCCCGGCGTGCCAAATATTTCGTCAGGGTTTCTGATTCTTGTCGAGGAAAAGGATGTGGAAAGGTTGTCTACTACTTTGGATCAGGCTTCGGCGTTTCTGGTGTCTCTCGGGGTGATCAGGGATATGCGGAGGAAACCATGAGAAAGGTCTGGCGTTTTCTTCGTAACCGTTTCATTGAAGGGTTTCTTGTCGTTGGGCCAGTTGTAGGGGTGTTTTTTCTTTTGAAGTGGCTTTTTCTTGGTATACACCGCCTTATGGAGATGCTTGTTCAACTTTTGGGGTTGCAGGCGTTTTTTCGGTTGAATCTCTGGGTTCTTGAACTTGTGACTTTTTTGGGGGTGGTGGTTTTTCTTTTGGTTTTGAGTGTACTTTTGCAAACATTTTTGGGGAGATGGTTTCGAGGGGTTCTTGAACAGTTTTTTGAGAGTTTTCCTGGAGTGGGTACGATCTATGGGGCATTGAAACAGATTTCAAGCTTTCTGGTCCAGGAAAAAGAGAAAGAAATGCCTCAATCGGTGGTGCTGGTAGATTTTCCCGGTGAGAGGACGAAGAGTCTCGGGTTTCTCATGGGAACGATGAAACAGGATGTTCTGCCAGCTTCTTTTGCGGAAAAAACGCTCTATGTGGTGTATATTCCTACGGCACCGTTTCCTACCACGGGGTATCTCTTGATGCTGGAAGAGTCTCATATCCAGAAAACCAACCTGAACTGGGAAGAGGCGGTTCGGATTATCTTTTCGGGAGGGATCCTGGATGCAGATAGAAAGGATTGAGGGGCAGTTTCCCAATCTGCGGGTGCGTCTAGGGGAGAAGGAGGTTTCTCTTCATTCAGCGTATCCCATGCGTGAAGCGGAAAGGATCGTGAAGCATTTCAATCCCGATATTCCGGTGGTGCTGGTGGCTGGTGTGGGGCTTGGGTACGTGGTGGACTATATCCTCCAATCGACCTCGTATGCGGTGATTGTCTACGAACATGATGAGAGTTTTGCCCCCTGGAATGGGGAGATTCTCCGTGGGCTGGAGGCCACCGGGAGAGTGAAGGTCTTTCGGGGGGATCCACAGGTTCTCCTGGATTATCTAGCCGATGAGGGGATTGGAGAACTCAATCTCTTTATTCACCGGCCTTATGCCTTGCTTTTCCCGGAGGTTTATGACAGACTCCATGGGATGTTGACGGCATATCTCTCCAGGCGACAGATCAATCAGGCCACAGCCCGTCGTTTCCAGAAGCTCTGGGTGAGGAATGTGCTGAAGAATTCATTTTTTTATCCCGTTTTGCCGGGAGTGAAGGCGCTTTTTGGGAGTGGCAGGGGGTATCCGGCAGTGATCATTGGGGCAGGACCTTCGCTTGCGAGAAATGGAGAACAGCTCAAAGAGGCCAGGAGAAAAAACTGGATCCTTATCGCCACGGATACGGTGTTGTCGTATCTGGATAGCGTGGGGATTGAGGCGGATTTTGTGGTGAGTGTGGATCCCCAGGATAAGAATGCGTTGTATCTTCTTGCAGCGAGACAACGGCCTTTTCTTGTTCTGGATAGTGGGGCTTCGTTTATGACGCTGGTGCATTATCCACTCTCTCGGGTATTTCTGTATGATACGGTACTGCCTGTGTATCGTGTCTTCTCTCATCTCTGGGGGGAGAAGGGCGAACTTCAGTGTGGGGGGTCGGTTTCTACGACGGCGTTTGATTTTGCTGTGCAGCTGGGGTGTGAGCCTGTGGTTTTTGTGGGGCAGGATCTGGCGTATTCAGAAAGGCAGACCCACGCTCCTCACAATGCTCTTGAAGATAGGCTCCTCTTTTCGGTTGATCGCTATCATACCTATGAGGGATACAATGCCTCTTCGCAGACCTTTTCTGACAGGATTGAGGTCGTGGGCTGGGATGGGCAGAGTACTGTCCTGACAGACAGGAAATTTCTCACCTTTAAGGAGTGGTTTGTGAGGCGTTGTCGAGAGGTGGGGCGAGAGGTGATCAATGCTACCGAAGGGGGAATGTTTATCGATGGGATGAGGCATCTTCCTCTCCAGAGGGTGCTGGAACAGACAGTTACTCCTGAGGTGGCTTATAGGGTACCGGAAACTTCTGGTACAGCGGTATCGGATGAAGCTTTTGAACGGGTGCTTCACAATCTGAAACGTCGTTTGGAGCAGATTCGGGTAGTGCTTGCCAAACGAGAGCCAGAGAGGGAGCTTTTAAGTGTGGTGAAAGAGGATCCCATGTTAGCCAGGCTAGTGGAGATGACTATGCAGGAGAGTATTCAGAGGCTTTTGTCTGCGAGGGAGGTGGATGAAAAGCTTCTTTCTTCGCTTCGGCAGGAGATCCGTGAGGGGGTAGACTTTCTCGAATACATGATCCACAAACGTCTGGCGATGGGGGAGCATTCATCGGCATGAAAAAGCCGGATGAGATTTTCTTGTACAGCTATCCAAAGGAAAAAATCCTCTGTCGGGTAGCACTTGTTTTTCCTCAACCGTATGGTATAGGGATGGCTTCTCTTGGGTTTCAGGGGGTGTATCATCTTTTGCAGTCTTATCCTTTTCTCCATGTGGAGCGTTTTTTTTATGAGGGAGATGTGCGTCCCCTCTCCTATGAGACGGCGAGACCACTGGAAGAGTTTGATGTGATTATGGTGAGTCTTTCGTTTGAGGTGGACGTGGTGTTTCTTTGTCGGATGCTTTCGCTTGCCGGGCTAGCTATTCGTCGTACTGAACGGAGAGGACCTTCCATTGTTGTGGGGGGGATTGGGTGTTCTCTGGTGGCGGGGTATCTGCGGGAGATCGCTGATGTGGTGGTCGCGACCGATGCGGAGTTTGCGCTACCTCGGTTGGTTGAGGCTATGGTTTTGGGACAGGATCGGTGGTGGGAGAGGATCAAGACAGGAGAAGGCGTCTTTTTATCCCCTGAGATATCGACGCACCACGTTCCTTTTTGCTCTCATGGGGTACAGCGTCCTCTGCATACGGTGATTCTTACACCGGAAAATGAGTTTCCCATGAGGGGGCTGATCGAGGTTTCGAGAAGCTGTCAGTACCAGTGTGCTTTCTGTCTGGTGTCTCATCTCTATGGGAGGTATCAGGCTTTTTCCCGGGAGAGTATACGGGAGGTGGCCGAGGGGTATCTCGGGCATACGACCAGGATTGGGCTGGTGGCTGCGACACTGACCAATCATCCGGAATTTGAGGGTATCATCGATGATCTGAATGCGATGGGGTTTGAGCTTTCGTTTTCGGCTTTTCGTGTGGAGACGTTGTCTCCCTCTCTTCTGGAAAAGATTATCGCAAACGAGAAAAAGACGCTGGTTCTTGCCCCTGAGGCAGCGAGTGAACGAATGAAACGACTGATTCGCAAGATGATTCCCAATGAGGTTTTCCTGGAGAGGGTGAAGCAGGCAACCATGGTAGGGATCAAAAGACTTAAACTCTATTTTCTCGTGGGGTTACCGGGAGAAACCGAGGAGGATCTCATTGAAATGGTGAGATTGGTGGAGCGTATGGTTGAGATCTCCAGGACGCAGGCCAGGGTTTTTGGCTATGTGCCTGAGATTATAGTGGATGTCAATCCCCTTGTTCCCAAGCCTTTTACGGCTCTTTCGGAGGTGGTTATCGAGGATGTGGGACAGCTGAAGAAAAAGATCCGTTTTCTCAAACAGAGGCTCCATGGTCTTGGGAGGGTTTTTGTGAGTGGGGAGAGTCCGAGACGGGCTCGTTTGCAGTATGATCTCTCGTGGGGGAAACTGTCATTTGATGAGGTGATTTCACTCTCAGAGAAGCACGGTGAGGTGTAACTCCCACGAATGTTTCTCGTGGGGGTAAAGGATACTGACCATATTCCTGGCGACGGCTTCATCCAGACGGTCGTAGAAACCGGTTGCTGGTTCGAGGGCGAGGTTGTATTCGTTTTTGAATCCACCGTGGTTGTACCATATACCGAGGTAGGGGAGTTTGTCGCTTTGCCAGCTGATATCGAGGGAAACCTTAGGCCATGTGAGAGAAGCCTGGGAGAGACGGATGTGTGGGGGGAGGTAGATCTTGGCGGTTTTTTTGTCCTGCCAGGAGGATGGTTGTCGGAGATCGTGGTTGTTGACGATAGGCCAGGGTACAGGATGATCTTTTGGACCTAAAAAGGTGTTTTCATGGACGGGAATAACCTCACCAATGCCAGGCAGGTCAAGACACAGATCTCGGCTATCCCAGAGGGCATGCCATGCCCAGAGGTAGGGTTGGGGGGTGTCTGAGAGGTTGGTTATCTCGTAGGATACCGTACACGTGGAATTGTTGAGATGGATGGTTCTTGAAAAAAAGAGGGGAAGGGTGGTACATCGAATGTGCCCGGTGAGGGTATCCTGGGAACCTGTCATCTCCCAGGGTTGACACCAGATTTCGCCGTGGTCAGGGAGGGTGGTGTTTTGCCAGGGACAGGGGTCAATGGTGGGAAGCATCTCGTCCCATCCCGAGGTATCATAGTCGGCAAAACGCTTACCCAACGAGGGGAGACGGTAGGTGCTTTGCGGTTGAAACAGAAGCTCTTTCTCGATAGGTTTTAGAAAAAAAGAGATAACCTTGCCGCCGAGCTGAGGCAGGGCGGCAAGGCGGATGGTGTCGTTTTCGATAATACGAGGGGTCATTTTCTATCGCCGTATCCATTGGGGTGGTTTTTGTGCCAGTTCCAGGCTGTTTCAATGATGGTGGCGAGGTCAGCGTATTTGGGCTTCCAGCCGAGGAGAGACTTTGCTCGTTCAGAGGATGCTACGAGAGCAGGGGGATCACCAGGGCGTCGTGGGGCCATCTCCTGGGGAATTTTGAGACCCGTGACCTTTTCAGCTGTTTCGATCACCTCTTTTACGGAAAATCCGAGGCCGTTCCCGAGGTTGCAGGTGGTGTTTTCCTTGCCACTACGAAGATGCTGGAGGGCGAGGTAGTGTGCCTGAGCAAGGTCACAGACATGGATGTAGTCTCGAACACATGTTCCATCTGGGGTGGGATAATCGTTTCCGAAGATCTTGATGGAGGGACGTTTGCCCAGGGCGGCCTGGAGAACGAGTGGGATGAGGTGGGTTTCGGGATGGTGATCTTCGCCGATCTTGCCACTGGGATGGGCTCCACTGGCGTTAAAGTAGCGGAGGATCACATACTTAAGACCATGGGCTTGCGCTGTCCATTTAATTGCTTTTTCGACGGTGAGTTTGGTTTCACCATACGGGTTGGTGGGAACGGTGGGGAACTCCTCGGTGATGGGACTGGTTTCCACCGCACCATAGGTGGCCGCTGTGGAGGAGAACACTAGATAGGGGGTATGGGCCTCGGCCATGGCTTCGAGGATGTTCAGGCTGAGTACGACGTTGTTCTGGTAGTACTTCATGGGGAGTTGGACTGACTCACCAACCTCGATGTAGGCGGCAAAGTTGATCACGCCCTCGATATCGTGTTTTCGGAAGATTTTTCGGACAAACTCTTTATCTCGCAGGTCGCCTTTGATGAGCTTGCCCCCCTGAAGGGCTGCTTTGTGTCCCTTTTCGAGGTTATCAGCGACGATGATCTCTTCTCCGTGATCGAGGAGTTCCCAGACGGTGTGGCTACCGATATAGCCAGCACCACCACAAACGAGAATAGCCATAATTTACCTCCATGTTTCGTTTTTGTCTTGGTTTTTAGTTGCCTCTTGAGCGGCGAAGATCTTGATGAGAAAGTTTCGCATAGCTTTTCGGAGGTCTTCGTCTTCGAGTTTGGCAACATTTTTTTCTATCATCTCAAGGGTTTCCTGGGGGAGTTTTTTGTCGAGGCGCTCTTGTTTTGCCGGTCGTTTCTGAGCGATCCTGGGGTCTTTGGGGAGGCTTGGGACGAGTTTCCAGGAGATGCCCCGGATAGGGTGTGGAATCAGCCTGGTAAGTTTATCAAGGATCTCCTGTTCGTAGAGCTTGAGTTCAGCGAGCCAGTGGCTATCATCGACATAGACAGAGAGCTGTTCGTTGATATACCCTACAGGCAGGGAGTGTTTGGCTGACGTTTTACCGACGCATTCGTCCCATATTGCGCGGATATCGAGGATGACATTCCCTGCCGGTGTGTAGCGGTTGACAACCTGTTTGATAGCTTCTCCAAAGGGGACAATCTTACCACCCAAAGAGACCTCCTTTTGTCTTGGGAAGATATCGGTTGTATTCCTTTTTGTCTATGATGGTCTTGAGGTAGTCTTTTTGCTTGTGGGCTTTGACCTGGGGGTAGATCTTTGGTTCGGCAAATCGAAGCTCGCCTATGACGTTCTGCATGGAGGGTTGAAGCTCGGCGGTTGGGGTAAGCGTTTTTTCACCGAGGACGACACCCCCTGTGGTAACGGTCAGACTGATGGTTTCTCTCGCTTTGAGAGGTACCTGGTAGAGGGTTCGTTTGCCGTTGTGGTTATGGACAAAACTGAGGGTGACGGATGGGATGCCCTCCATGGTGATGGTGTAGGTGAGAGCATTGGACGTCCGTATCCCGTTGATGGTGATCTGCCCATTGCCGAGAGCCAGGCGACTGGCAAAGGTGTTCCAGCGTGTGGGAATACGAGGCTCAAAGAGTATATCCTGCATGAGAAGGTTGGGGCGTACACCAAGGTAGTCCTGAAAGGCATTACGGGCAAACTCGGAAATACTCCATGCCTGAGCATAGGTCCCGGAGAGTTTGATGTTGCCTCGACTATCAGGGATGGCATCGATGAGTTCGCTCATATTGCCCCGGCATCCCATGAAGACAATCTGATGAGAGAGGTTGGTGGTGAGTTGATACGCTAGCTCGGTATACCCGTGTTTCAAGAGGGAAGTGATCGTAAACCCAGCGTTCCAGCCCCAGACGGTGCCGTTGTGATAGGCGGCGTCTTTGTGATAGTTGGGCTGGTTGTCGTGATAGGGGTGGAAGAAGACATCCCTCGGAGACAGGGAAGCAATCCCATAAGGGAAGAGAAGCTCGGAGATGGTTTTCTTGACCATGAGGGCTTCTTTGTCCAGGGGTATGAGAGGTTCAAACTGAGGGATGGAAAGAAGCATCAGTGCGTTGGGGCGGATTCGCATATCCTGGGTTCCATCGACAAGCACGCGATCTGCGATGTTTTTGTGATACTCGTTCCAGAACACACGAATAAAATTGGTCTTGAGATTGTCGTAAATCGTTTTCCAGTGTTTTTCGTTTTCGGTGTCGTTCTCGAGATGGGCGAGCTGGATACCAACCTGAAGGGCATTCGCCCAGAGTGCCTGAATCTCGACAGCGCGATTTCCTCGAGGGGACCATTCCTTGCCAGGTCCTCGAGAGGCATCCATCCAGGTATCCTGATCCCCATGGGTGAGGAATCCATCCTTGTCCACATAGTTTTGGATGGCACCGTTGAGGGCGATCACGATGGTAGGGTAAATCATACGAACAAAGTTGGTGTCTCCTGTATAGGCGAGGTATTCATAAACCTCACGAATAAGCCAGGGTGTGCCGTCAGTGGTATTGTAGATGATGCTTCCCCCTGCAGCTACACGGTTAGGTACGCGTCCAAACTCCTTGTTGGTGATGATGGTATAGGAGACGTTGGCTTCGGGAAATGCCTGACGGAGAAGGGTGAGGTTCTTGTTGACCTGGGAGGGGTTGTCAAGCCAGGAGTTATCCAGCGAGAGCGAGACCTTGTCGCTTCGGATGACGGCTTCTTTGCCAAATAACTTGGTGAGATGTGCTTTGATCTCTTTGGCTTGTGAACCGGGATTGGTTACCTCAATGTAAGGGATGCCACGGTTCTGGTAGGTGGAGAAATTGGTGATGACGCCGCGGGCATCGTCGAAATGTCCGCTGACCAGCAGAGTCCCCGGGAGGGCAATAAAGGTGTCTCGTCCCCAGTTGTCCCGGAACCAGGGGAGTCCTGCCCAGATTCCCTTGCCAAACTCTTCAACAAGGAAAACATAGCTTCCTGCGATAGACCAGGCCAGAGCCTGATTGAAGAGATCGTCGTCTGTCCAGATAAGGCTTTTGGTATGTCTGGCGTAGACTTCTTGTTTGTTCTTGTCGTAGAGGTTTTGAGATGCCCATTGGGATGCCTTTTGGATGGCTTCCTCCCGGGTAAAACCAAAGGCAACATAAATACGGAGGGAAGTTACAGGTTTGGAGGACTGGATTTTGAGGGTGAGCATGGAGGCTTTTTGTTTGAGCCAGGTGTCGGTTGGGATGAAGCGTTCCCAGGTGTAGGGGGTGTCAACCGATATCGCTATAAAGCCCGGGATATCAGGAGCTTTTTCTGCTCGTGAGACGATGAGGATGTTTTTTTCACTGGTGAGTTGAACATTGGAGAGTTCGTTGAAAAGAAGAAGAGCCCCCAAAGTATTGGCAGTGGTGTTGGATACGAAGATTCCCAGCCCGAGTTTGCGAGAAAAGAGGGAGAGCTCTTCGATCGTGCCTTCCGTGTAGAGAGTACGGATACCATAGATGAGGATCTCAGAACCTTTGGCCTCTTTTGTCTTGTTGAGGATGGTGTTTCCACGGATAGCTGTGAAATCTCCGAAGAGGTTTCGACTCTTGAAGAGGTAGCCCTGTCCCTGTCGGTAACCGTGGGTGGCGTTTTCGTAGTAGCCAGCGATATTGTCCCCGTAGACGAACTGGGCTTTCTCATTGGGGGAGACGGGGATCTTTGTCTTGTTGTAGTAGTCTTCAAGCGATGGAAGGGCTATCATCGATGATACCATACCACACAACCATACCAAAAAAAAAGATTTTCTCATACAAACCTCCGTGGTTATTTGTTTTCGTCCTGGGGCAGGATGGTGATCTCGTCAATAAACTGATGATAAAAGCTGTGGATTTGATTGATTTTTTTCTCAGCGAGGGGAAACATCATCTCAGGCATAGCGTAGTCCTCGAAGAGTTTCTTGATCTCTTTGAGGATGGTGTCTTTCATCTCGTCAACAGAGAAAAAGGCTCCTTCAGCCACCATGGGTTCGAGGGAGAGGAGAAATTTCTTGGTGATGTGTATCATATCGGCGATGTTTTTGAGGATGGCGATGTTTTCCTTGTGAAGGTTGGGATGAATGGTATCATTGAGGGTTTTTTCCTCGTAGAGGTGGATCTGTTCCTGGGCGTATCTTTCCCATACATTGAAAACGGTAAAGAGAAGATTGTAATAGAGGGATGTTTGAAGTGTTCTTTTCATCGTTTTCCTCCTTCCCTTATTTTACATGGGAAAGAGAAAATAATCAAGTGTTTTTTTGTTTTTTAGAATTTTTTTTGGAGGGCTTTTAAGAAGCCCTTTCTCTCAAGAAGCGTTTGAGGGCTTCGATCTGGGATTGAGCCATGTCTCGTACCTCATCATAGGCGAGACAACGTCTGAGAAGCTCGTAGGCTTGAAGATACTTTCGTCGTTTGAGGTTAACGATCGCGAGGGCATAGATGATTTCTGGGTCTCGTTTGAGGCGGAGGCTTTCCTTGAGGTAGGTGGAGGCTTCTTTGAGGTATCCCTGCTCGAGTGAGAGGATGGCGAGGTTTTTCCATACGGATGGGGTATCGAGTCCTCCCTGGATGGCCTTTTCGTACCAGAGGCCGGCCTGGAACCACTTTTGCTGGGCGGCTGACACGTGTCCGAGATGGTACCAGATGAGACCGCTAGAAAAACCGAGGGATTCCAATTTTCTGAGCCATTTTTCACACTGTGGATAGGCCTGGTGTTCAAAGGCGAGTCGGGCGAGTTCCCAGAGGATACGTGGATCGTGGGTGAGAGAACGGAGGGTCTTGTGGGGGAGGTGCTGGATGTGATGCCATGTTGCAGAACCTTCTCCCAGGAGGAGGAGATCGAGGAAATCTTCTCTATAGGATATATCGGGGGTAAATACAGGGAGGGTGCCACTGAGGGCTTGTCGATAACGAGAGGCTCTTTTCTCTTCTTCTCTGGTGGTGGCGATTCCCTCGAGGATGTGTTCTCGAGACAAAAATTCGTCAATGGATTTCTGGTGGTAGCGCTGGAGTCGGAAGAGGGCAAAGAGCCGCACGAAGATGTTGTCACAGGTTATCATCTGATAGAGGCATGGTTCGAGGGAAAGCCATGTTTCTTTGTACCAGAGGTACCAGTATCTCACATAGAGCCCGATAGACTCGAGGGGGGTGTTGTGACTCTGAAAAAACCTCTCAATATTTTGCCACTTGTTTTGCATGAGCCAGACGTAGAGGAGGTATTCGGGGGCGAGAGGGTGTTTTTCCTGTCTTTCGGCCTTGATGAGCCATTTTTCTGCCTTTTGCCAGTGGGCGAGATTGAGGGCTTCCTGAGCACGGTGAAAAAAAGACCAGTACGGCATGGCTAAACATCCCACAACTTGAGGTAGGCGTGGATGACGACATCGTGCTCGAGGTTTTCGGCGTAGAAGCGAACCACCGGGGGGGCTTCAGAGAGTTTGGTGTAGCCCTCGCCATTGAGAGGGGGGATTCCCCTCCCTCCTACGAGTTTTCCCCCGACGAAAACGAGGAGTTTGTCTATAGTGTCTTCCTGAAGGCAGCGGTGGAGGAGCCGACCTCCCCCCTCCACAAGGATAGAAGAGATGTTTTTTTCCTGTCCTAATTGACGGAAGACCTCTTTCATAGGAATACCGTGGGTATCCCCTGTTTCCCATACTTCGGTGTTAGGGCTCTTGAGATGTTTGCCAAAACCAGGGAGGGTGACAAAGAGCGTCGGGAGTCCATCACTTCTTACGAAGGACTCGGGCGGGGTTTGTCCCTTCGGATCAATGATGACTCGCAGGGGTTGTTTTGTGCTGTTGACCAGGCGGGCGGTGAGACGGGGGTTATCAGCGAGGACGGTGCCTATACCAACCATGATGGCATCCACCTGAGAACGAAGGAAGTGGACACGTGTTCTGGCAGACTCCGAACTGATCCACCGAGAATCCCCTGAGGCAGTGGCAATTTGACCGTCGAGGGTCATGGCGTATTTGGCAATCACATAGGGGATACCTGTCTGGATGTATTTTGAGAAGTCCTGGTTGAGATCGAGGATCTCTCGGTGGAGATCACCCATCATGACAACCTTTATCCCTGCTTGCCGAAGTTTTTGGATTCCTTTTCCTTTCACATGAGGGTTGGGGTCGATGCTTCCTATGAAGACTTGTTTGACTTTTGCCTTGATCAGGGCATCGGTACAGGCTGAGGTGCGTTTTCCCTCGTACCAGACACAGGGCTCGAGGGTGACATAGACCGTGGAACCTCGTGCTTTTTCCCCCGCCTGGGAGAGGGCGGCGATTTCAGCGTGCATTCCCCCCGCAGGCTGGGTAGAGCCTTGACCGACGACACGGTTTCCCTTTACAATAACACACCCCACAGCGGGGTTAGGAGAGGTTTGTCCTTTGACCTGACGGGCAAGCTCCAGCGCCAGGGAAAAAAATTTTTTCTCTGTCATAAGATTTTTTTTTGTTTTGCCGATGATATCAATGCACACCCTGTGCATTGATGTGCAAAACTCCTCCTTGATGGGTTTAAGGTTTCGAGCTCTTGTTATTATAAGAGATTAGCTAAAATCTCGCAAACCATAGAAAGATAGGGGGAATTGATAACCTTTTGAGTTTTCAAGAGGTTAGGATATTTTTTTAATTTTATATTTTACAAGGAGTTATGATGGTTTATTTTTTTGTTGATGTGTGCAGGATTTTCCAGATCCTATCTCTAAGAAACACAAAGACTTTTTCTGAAGTTGAAAACTGGCAGAAGACCGTATATAATAATGCTGGTATAAACGTGAAAGGGGCAGCTGAAAATTTTAAGGAGGATAGGTATGGACTTGTGGAATGATGTTGCGAGGGAACTTTCTCAGACCTTTGATAGTGAATTGAACCGAGCTATCCTGGAAAAGATTCGCTTCAAAGAAGTCCAAAATGATAAAGTCATTGTCTTAATTGCACCTGATCCTCTCACTTCCGGGTGGTTTGAGGCAAATTATCGTCAGGTAGCAGAGTCCATCGCACAACGTCTCACCCAGAAAACGTATGTGTTTCAGGTTGAGATTGCCCCTCACCAGGCCGTGTATAAAAAGGCATCTGAACGGGTAGCTGTCCCTCAAGCGAGTTCCACCCAGCCCTACCTCAACCCAAAATATACCTTTGAGAGGTTTGTGGTTGGTTCGAATAATGATTTTGCTCATGCGGCGGCTTTGCAGGTAGCCCAATGTCCGGGAACGAACTATAACCCTCTCTTTATTTACGGAAATGTGGCTGTAGGGAAAACCCATCTTATTCAGGCTATAGCCCACTATATTCTGGAGCATTCACCCGAAAAAAAGGTTCGTTATGTGACCAGTGAGGTGTTTGCCAATGAATTTATTGAGTCCATTTCGAAGAAGAACACCGAGCATTTTCGCTCTCGTTATCGCACACTGGATGTCTTGATTATTGATGATATTCAGTTTTTCCAGGGCAAGGAAAGCACCCTGGAGGAGTTTTTTCATACATTTAACACGCTCCTCCACGAGAAAAAACAGGTAGTGTTTGCCTGCGATCGTCCTCCCCAGCTTCTCAAAAACATCAGTGATCGTTTGCTCACCCGTTTTAATTCTGGTCTCACGATCAAGATTGAAAACCCTGATATGGAAACCCGTATGGCGATTTTAACACGTCGGGTCGAGGAGGAAAATCTTGACATCTCGGCAGAGGTGATACGGTATATTGCAGAGCATATAGATAGCGATATCCGCAACCTTGAGGGCTCTCTCACCAAGCTGATTGCTTATGCGGATTTGCGAAAGAAGGAGATTTCTCTTGAACTTGCGAAAGAGGTTTTGAGGGATAAGATTCAAGTGGAGGTGCCACGAAATCTGACAGTCACCGATATTCAGCGTGCGGTAGCCAGGTACTTTAACATCAATGTAAACGATCTCAAGTCTGAGCGGAGACTTGAAAACATCACGTACGCAAGGCATATAGCTATGTATCTTGCCAAGGAGCATACGAATCTCTCCTTGACAGAGATAGGGAGTCTCTTTGGGGGCAAGGCTCACACGACCGTGATGCGTTCGGCTGACAAGATCGAAAAAATGATGAAAACCCGCAAGAAAGTTCGAAAAGAGATCGAGGATATCATAGCCCTCTTCTACGAAGAAAAGTCTTCTAAGAAAGAAAAAGAATCTGCGCTTTCTTAGATATCTGGAGATGGGGGTGTGTTTTCGAGGGATGGGAGAGAAGTATTTGACGATCTTGAGTAAATATGCTAAAATTATAGTGGAAGTATTTTAGATTTTAGTCCCTCCCTTACGATAATTAGGGAGGAGAGGTGATTATGCAGAAGAAACGGTGTGAACTTTGTGGCCGTCAAGAGGGGATCATTGAGATTCAGGTGTATCGTGACAACAAACCCAAAATGCTTTCTCTCTGTACATCCTGTGCCATGAAGCTCCTGGAGAATCATCCTGAGGGGAAAGACGATATTTCTGCTCTCCTTGAAAAAGGGGGAGAAGAGATGTTTCAGATGATTTTTGAGGTGCGTTCTCTTTTGGGGGAGATTGTTTCACAGATCCATACGATTGAGACACAACGGGCTCGCACCTCACAGGTGCAGTGTTCTTGTGGTTTGACCTATGAGGAGTTTAAAGAGACAGGGTATCTGGGATGTCCCTGGTGCTATGATACCTTTAAAACGGCGATTCATGAGATGCTGGTGGATATTGAGCGGGGGACGGTTCATCGGGGCATGATTCCCCCGAAGCATGTGTATTTTCTGCTCGTACAGAAGGAGATAGCCTATCTTCAGCGTCGATTGAAGCATCTCATCTCTCGGGAAGCCTATGAAGAGGCAGCCAGGGTGCAGAAGCGTCTGAGGCGTATCCAGGGGAAAACGCAGTGGGATAACCTATGATGTATATTACTCTTCCTATAACTTCGACGGATCATTCGCATGCGCTTGATCATATGGTATGGAGCTCAAGGGTAAGATTTGCTCGAAATGTTGAGGGGCGTACCTTTCCCTGGAGGATGTCTGAGCGAGAGGCTTTTGAGTTAGATGAGAAGCTGGGGAATCTTCTGAGGGAGCTTTTTCCTGAGGCGCTTTTTTTTCATACAGAGGATTTTGAGGCGGACGAGCTTCTTCGCTGGTATGCGAGGAGGGTTATTTCGCAAAACTTTATCAAACACGGGCGTACCTTTGGTTTTGTGAAGGATGGTTCCTGGACGATGATGCTTCTGGAGGATGATCATTTACGGTTGCAGGCCTGTGAGATGGGGTATCGTGTTCCTGCTATGCTGGAGAGGTTGGTCCCCGTGCTGCGGGAGATAGAGAAGCATGTGGATTTTGCTTTTGATGAGGAGAAGGGGTATTTGACCAGTTCTCTGCTCAATGTGGGTACAGGACTCCGTCTCTCAGCCATGGTCAACCTCTGGGGACTTGTCAGTCAAAAAATGATATCCGAGCTGATCGACTATGCAAACCATATGAGTTATATGGTGGTGAATCATATTCGCGATGATTCGTTTGCCCCCTTGTTTTATATCTTCAATTACTATTCTCTAGGAAGTTCAGAACAGGATATGCAGCAGGAGTTTCAGAGATTTCTCCAGCATGTGTGGCAGCTGGAAGAGGAGGCTCGGCGTGAAACTCTGGCTGAAGAAGAGGAACGCAAGCTCTGTTATCTTGAACTCAAAGAGGTTCATGAGATGGAGGTGGTTTCTTATGAGGAAATGGTGTATTATTTGTGTTTGCTGGATGTCTTGATTCAGCAGAATATTCTGGCGTTTTCTGAGAGGGAATCCCTCCGTCGGCTGATCTTTACCTATGCGGATGAGGTGGTTTTGTACGATTATCAACTGGATCAGGAAGAAGGAGAGCATTTGCGCTGGCAGGAGCTTAATAGGCTTATTCGACGGGTCTCTCTCAGACCGAGACCACGAAGAAATTCAGGAGCTATGGTATGAATGATTTCTCGGATTTTTCCTCACGTGCCCAACGTGTGATCTCCATGTATACTCAGCAGGAGGCTCGTCGTTTTTTTAGCGACCAGCTTTTGCCTGAGCATCTTTTTCTGGCTCTGATGAGGGATAGTGATGCCGAGTCTGTGAAGGTTATCGAGGAGCTTGGACTGGATAGGGAGGATCTGGTTCGGGAGGTTTCCACCATTCTCAAAAGCAAGAGTACCAATGTACTTACCCTTGGGGGGCTCCATTTTTCCCAGCGTTTGCGCAATGTTCTGGCCTGGAGTAAGGAAGAGGCAAAGAGCCTCAATCATGCGGTAGTGGGTACCGAGCATCTTTTGCTCGGACTTTTTTATGAGAGTGATAATCCAGAGGCGATCATCCCTGTGATTTTTGCCAACCGTGGTATAGATATTGATGCCGTGCGGCAGGCAGTGGTGAATGTGGTGGGGTATGGAGAGATAACGCCGAGCAGCAAAAAGCGGAGTAAGACACCGTTTCTCGACAAGTTTACCCGTAATCTCAATACGATGGCTGAACAGGGACTTCTGGATCCTGTGATTGGACGGGAGAAGGAGATAGAGCGGTTGATTCAGGTCTTGAACCGACGTCAAAAAAACAATCCTCTCCTCCTTGGGGAGCCAGGGGTAGGAAAGACGGCTATTGTTGAACGGGTAGCCCAGCTTATTGTTCGTCGAGAGGTTCCCCAGAAGCTTTTGGGGAAGCGGATACTGCTTCTCGATCTGGGGCTGATTGTTGCAGGGACGAAGTATCGGGGTGAGTTTGAGGAGCGTATGAAAAACATCATCAAAGAAGTCGAGGAATCCGACAATGTGATTCTCTTTATTGATGAGATTCATACGATTCTCGGGGCAGGGAATGCTGAGGGAGCCCTGGATGCCTCGAATATGCTCAAGCCAGCCTTGGCCAGGGGAACGCTCCGCTGTATTGGAGCAACCACATTTGACGAGTATCGGAAACATATCGAGAAGGACAAGGCTTTTGCCCGGAGATTTCAGCCGCTGGTTGTTTCAGAACCTACCGTGGAGGAAACGATAGAGATTCTTCAACACCTCAAGCCGAGGTATGAGGCGTTTCATCATGTCAAATATACGGATAGAGCGATTGAAATGGCAGCGTATCTTGCCAACCGCTATCTTACGGATAGGCATCTCCCTGACAAGGCTATCGATCTGCTTGATGAGGCAGGGGCGTATTGGGGGAGTAATCTGACAGAAAAGCCAGCCGAACTGGTCCAGCTTGAAAAGAAGATAGTGGAGCTTGAGCAGGAAAAGGCGCAGTGTGTTCGTCAACAGATCTATGAAAAAGCCGCTGCTATGCGGGATGCCCTCCAGAAACTCAAAGCTGATTATGAGCAGCGCAAGTTTGAGTGGATTTCCAGACAAACAGGGCGTACGGTGGTCATTGATCAAAAAGAAGTGGAGTATATTGTTTCTTCGATTGCCAATATTCCGATCCATCGGCTTGATAATGATAAGGACAAGAGGCGTTTCCTGACGATGGATGAAACCTTAAAAGAAACGATTCTCGGGCAGGATGAAGCGATTGATCGTATTTCCAAAACCATCAAAAAGAATATCGCGGGAATAAGAAATCCCAGACGTCCGATAGGGAGTTTCCTTTTTTTAGGCCCTACAGGTGTGGGGAAAACAGCCCTGGCCAAAGCTCTTGCAGAGTTTTTGTTTGGATCGGAGAATGAGCTTATCCGTATTGATATGAGTGAGTATAGTGAAAAGTTTAATGTATCCAGAATGCTTGGTGCTCCCCCGGGATATGTGGGCTACGAACAGGGAGGAACGTTAACCGAGCAGGTGAGGCGCAAACCGTATTCGATTGTGTTGTTTGATGAGATAGAGAAGGCCCACCCCGATGTGTACAATGTTCTCCTCCAGATCCTGGACGAGGGACAGATTACCGATAGTCTGGGGAATGTGGTGAATTTCAGAAACACGGTGATTATTATCACCTCAAACCTTGGGACGCAGTTCTACACCAACCAGGAGGCGATGGGGTTTGCCAACCAGTCAGGGCGTCACCAGTCACTGAGGGACAAGGTGATGACGGAGGTAAAGCACTTCTTTAAGCCAGAGTTTCTCAATCGTATTGATGATATCGTGGTTTTTCGTTCTCTGGATGAGAAGGTGTTGGATCTCATCGTACACAAGTTTTTACGTCAGCTGGAACAGGAGCTTCTCCTGAACAATATAACCCTCTCAGTGACTCCTGCAGTGGTAGAGCATATTGTCAAGACAGGGTATGATCCCAAGTATGGGGCGCGTTCCCTCTCGAGGGCTATCTCTAACCTGATTGAGGAACCGCTGGCGGAGCAGCTTTTGTTGCAGCAGGGGAGTGTAAGTGCATCCATGGCGCTGGAGGCACATATTGATTTCCTTGATGGGCAGATGATTATTCAGATGAAACCGAGGACAGGTACGTCCAGTCGTCGTGGTCGAAAACCTTCTGTGAAGCGATAGATTTTGGAGGAGGATACATCTATGCATTTTCCGCGAAGTAGTGGTGTGCTCTGTCATATCACCTCATTCCCTGGTCGTTATGGCATAGGGACGATGGGGCGAGAGGCATACCGATTTATTGATTTTCTGGTGAGTGCTCGTCAAAAGCTCTGGCAGGTTTTTCCTCTCGGTCCAACAGGCTACGGGGACTCTCCTTACCAGTGTTTTTCTGCCTTTGCTGGCAATCCGCTCTTGATTGATCTTGAGCTGTTGATGGAGGAGGGACTGCTCTCCAAAAAAGACCTGGAGGGGGCTCCTGATTTCCCTGAGGACAGGGTGGATTATGGGGCGGTAATTTATTTTAAGTTTCCGCTTCTGCGCAAGGCGTATGAGAACTTTTTGGTCAAAGCGGAGAAACAGGTGCTTCTTCGTGAAAAGTTTGAGCGTTTTTGTGAGGCGCACAAATGGTGGCTTGATGATTTTGCCCTGTTCATGGCTCTCAAGGAGGAATTTGGGGGAAAGTCATGGCTGGAGTGGGAGAAAGAGGTGCGCTTTCGGATGGAGAACACCATCAAGGCGTACAAGCTCAAGCTTGCTGACAAGATAGAGTTTCAGAAGTTTCGGCAGTATCTTTTCTTCCAGCAGTGGTATGATCTCCGGGCGTATGCCAACAAAAATGGAGTGAAGATTATCGGGGATATCCCGATTTTTGTGGCGATGGATAGTGCGGATGTCTGGGCTCATCCTGAGCTTTTCTATTTTGATCCTGACTTAAAGCCACTCAAGGTGGCAGGGGTTCCACCTGATTATTTTAGTGCGACGGGTCAACTCTGGGGTAACCCCCTCTACAACTGGGAGGAACATCAGAAAACAGGGTTCGCCTGGTGGATTCGCCGGATTGAGTCGATGATGGAGATGGTGGATATCATTCGTATTGATCACTTCCGTGGGTTTGCAGGATACTGGGCTATCCCCTATGGGGAGAAAACAGCCGTCAATGGTCGCTGGGAAAAGGCACCTGGTATGGAGCTTTTTACAGCGATTGAGCAAGCGTTGGGTAGACTCCCTATCATAGCCGAGGATCTGGGTGTGATTACCCCAGATGTTGTGGAACTTCGAGATCATTTCCAGTTCCCTGGGATGAAGGTGTTGCAGTTTGCCTTTGATTCCAACGAAGAGAATGATCACTTGCCCCATCAGATGGTACCGAATTCTGTGATCTATACCGGGACGCACGACAACGACACCTGTCGTGGCTGGTTTGAGAAGGCAAAGCCTTCCGATCAGCAGTATGCTCTCGATTACCTCAAGAGTAACGGAAAAGAGATATGGTGGGATTTTATCCAGGCTGCCTGGGCATCGGTGGCAAGGATAGCTATTGTCCCGATGCAGGATCTTCTTGGACTTGGTTCTGAGGCCAGGATGAACTTTCCTGGTGTGGCGTCTGGAAACTGGCAGTGGCGGGTGAAGAGTTCTCAACTCAAGCCAGCCATAGCTAAAAAACTCGCTCATCTTACCAGGATCTACGCTCGATAAGGAAAACCGCCCGGACGACCGGGCGGTTTTTTCTTTTTGGTTTTTTTGCCCGGATGAGGTAAGGTTCGTAAAAAAAGTTTTTAAATCGCTACCAGGAGACTAAACTCTTGCTGTTTTCTGTCGAAACATATCAGTGAAGACACGGATGTCTTCAGAACATATCAAGGAGGATGGTATGATCATCAACCACAACATCAGTTCCATTTTCTCTCACCGTCAGCTCACTCTGAACAACCTGGAGGCTGACAAGGATATTGAGAAGCTCTCGTCCGGTATGAAGATTAACCGGGCAGGGGATGATGCTTCTGGTTTGGCCGTATCTGAGAAGATGCGTTCTCAGATCCGCGGTTTGCGCCGGGCAAACCAAAACACGCTTGATGCTATCTCAATGATCCAGACAGCGGAAGGTTATCTCGAGGAGACAGCGGCTATTTTGCAGCGTCTCAGAGAGCTTGCTGTTCAGGCAGCTAACGGTATCTATGATGCTCAGGATCGTATGATGATCCAGGTGGAAGTCTCCCAGATGATCGCAGAAATCGACCGTATCGCTTCTCATGCCCAGTTTAACGGGCTGAACCTGCTCACCGGTCGTTTTGCCCGCTTCACAGGGGAGAATACGGTGGTGGCTTCGATGTGGTTCCACGTCGGACCAAATATGGACCAGCGCATACGTGCCTATATCGGTACGATGAACTCTCAGGGTCTGGGTCTCAAGTCACCCGTGGGTAATGCAGCCTCTGCATCGTTTATCAGCCTCAGTACGGCTGACAAGGCAAACATGGCTATCGGTATGATCGATGTAGCTCTGCTCAAGGTGAATAAGCAGCGCGCTGATCTGGGTGCTTACCAGAACCGCCTCGAGAAGACCTCTGTTGGTCTGATGATTGGGTTTGAGAACCTGCAGGCTGCTGAGTCGAGAATCCGTGATACGGACATGGCAGAGCAGATGTCTCTCTTTGTCAAGAACCAGATTCTCACCCAGGCTGCCAATGCGATGCTCGCTCAGGCAAACCAGAAGCCTCAGATGGTACTGCAGCTCCTCAGATAACGATGGGGGAGTCAGGCCTGTCCATAGGGACAGGCCTTTTTTGTTTTCATATAACATCTCTCTTATGTGATGAGAAAAGTTAGCAGGGAAAGGGAAAAATTGCATTTTCCGACCTTCTGCCTTAAGATAAGAGCAAGGAGTATGGCTATGGAGCAGATTGAGATACGTCTTGATGCGGTCATCTGTAACGAACAGGGCGAGATTCTCCTCGCTCGCCATGAGAAACAGAAAAAATCCTACTGGGTCCTTCCCGGTGGACATCTTCAGTTTGGTGAGGCAATGGATGTTGCCCTTCGACGAGAGCTGCGCGAAGAGCTCGGGTTTGAGGATGTCGAGGTGAAGGAACTTGTCTTTGTGGATGAGTTTTTGTCTCCCGAGAGGCATGTGGTGCATATTGGTTTTGATGTCTCGGTGGTGGAAGAGTATCTCGCTAACCCTGGTGTGATAGCGGAGGATGAGAGTATACAGGAGGTGAGGTTTTTTTCGCTGGCAGAGATAGTCAATGCCAACGATACCTTCTACCCATCAAAGGACTTTATCATCCAGCTTATTGAAAACCGTACGGCGGTTATGCTATGATGAAAAAGCTTGCCATTCTCACACCGGGCATCCCCTATTCGACGAAAAAACCTAAATCATCGCTTCATGCCCTGGAGAGGATAGCTGCTCTGGGGTTGGATGGAATGGAGCTGGAATATGTGCAGGGTGTTCGGGTGGACTATGCGACGATGCAACAGCTTGGGACAAAAGCCCGTGAGCTTGGACTGGTGTTGACGGCTCATGCTCCGTATTATATCAATCTCTTCTCTCCCGAAAAGCCCAAGGTGGACAAAAGTTATCAGTATATCCTGGATACGGCCCGGGCACTGGATGCCGCAGGAGGGTTTTCGGTTGTGTTTCATGCGGCCTTTTATCTCCAGCAACCCCCATCCAGGGTGTATGGTGTGGTCAAGGATCATCTCAAGCATATTGCTGATATTGCTCACAAGGAGGCGCTCAAGGTGGATATTCGCCCGGAACTGATGGGCAAGCCCACACAGTTTGGGACCCTTGAGGAGATTCTCGATATTTGTGCTGAGATAGGACCTCCTATCAAACCGTGTATTGATTTTGCCCATCTGCATGCCAGGACAGGGCGTTTCAATACCTATGAGGAGTTTGCGAGGGTTTTTGAAAAGGTGAAAGAGAAATTGGGGGAGGATGCTCTGCAGGATATGCATATCCACTATTCTGGTATCCAGTATAGTGCCAAAGGAGAGCAGAAGCACCTTATTCTACGGTTGTCGGATGCGAGGTATCGGGAGTTCTGTCGAGCCTTGATCGACTACAATGTGAAGGGTGCGCTGGTTATTGAGAGTCCGAATATCGAGGGAGATACGCTTCTTTTCAAACTCACCTATAATGCAATGAGTGATTGAGAAAAAAATTGCTTTTTTTTTCTTTTTTTCGTTACAATGAAAAAAAGAAAAGGGGACAGCGATGGCGAAAAAACGGATTGGGATTCTGACATCAGGTGGGGATTGTCCCGGACTCAATGCTGCTATACGGAGTCTGGGGAAGACAGCAATTCTCCGCTATGATTTTGAGGTGGTGGGTTTTTTATCAGGGTTTGCCGGTCTGATTTCCGGAGAGTATATTATCCTCGATGAGGAAAAGCTTTCAGGTATTCTTACCCTGGGGGGAACTATCCTGGGGACATCTCGAGAAAAGCCTTTCAAAAATTATCAAAGTGATTCCGAAAAGGTAGAGTCGAAACCTGAAGCTATTCAGCGTACGTATGAAACACTTGGGCTTGAGTGTCTCATCTGTATCGGGGGGAACGGTACTCAGAAGACGGCTCACAAACTTGCCAGGATGGGACTCAATGTGATAGGACTCCCCAAAACCATAGACAACGATATCTGGGGCACTGAGGTAACCTTTGGTTTTGATTCGGCGGTGAGTATAGCCACTGAGGCTATCGATCGCCTTCATACCACGGCCAATTCCCACCGAAGGATTATGGTGGTTGAGGTTATGGGGCATCATGCAGGTTGGCTTGCCCTCTATGCGGGGATAGCGTCGGGGGGAGATGTGATTCTTATCCCCGAGATTCCGTACAAGATTGAGACCGTTGCTGCCTATCTCGAGGAGCGCTACCGGAAACGAAAACCCTATTCGATTGTTGTTGTTGCGGAGGGGATAACTATACCAGAACCGCTCCGGGAGAAGTACTACTCCCCTGCTCACTATATCGCCGAATCGGTACAGAAGCTTACCGGGCTGGAGAGTCGTGAGACGGTACTGGGGTATGTCCAGCGTGGGGGAACCCCAACGGCGTATGACCGTGTGCTGGCCACACGGCTCGGGAGTTATGCCATGGAACTCATCATAAAAAAGAAGTGGAACCGGATGGTATGCGTTCACAAGGGAGAGATAGATTCGGTCAGGCTGGAGGAGGTGAGCGGGAAACTCAAGCTTGTGGATTCCGATCACCCTATGATAGAGGAAGCACGAGCACTTGGGACCTGTTTTGGCAATGAAGGGAGGTAGGGATGGAACTCTTGGCATGGCTCATAGCAGGAATAGTGGTTATTGTTGGGGGACTTCTGATTTTTACCGTGATTTCTGCCTTTGGAAAGCTCAAAAACTACAATAAAGCTATCGAAAAAGCCCTGGAAAAGGGTGATTACGTTAAGGCGGAAAAAATTGCCCTGAGGTATGTGGATAGTTATCCCCAGGACTTTGTGTTGAAGTATTATCTGGGACAGGCCTACGAGGGACAAAAAAACTATGCGAAGGCGATTTTTTACTATGAGAAGGCGGCGCTTCTGGTCTCAGGTGAGACGGATACCCATCTCCGCTCTCAGTTTTATCTGAGGATTGCCGAGTTGTATAAGCGTCGTCAGCAGTACAAGGAGGCGATAGGGTATTATGCGCTGGTTTTGGAAAAGGAGCCCAACAATACCAAGGCACTTTTTTCTGCTGGGGAGTGTTGTTTTCAACTGGGATTGTACGCCAGGGCACGGGAGCATCTCTCAGAGTATGTTACCCTCAAGCCAGACAACCTTCGAGCCTTTTATCTTCTGGCTGAAACCTGTGAGAAACTGGGAAAATTTGAGGAGGCTTTTCAGAACTACGAGGAGATTGTCGAAAAGCATGCCACGATAGATGAGGTGCTCACCACAAAATCGATGTATCGTTGTGCTCTTCTGGCCAAGAAGATTCAAAACTATCAGAAAAGCGAAAAGTACCTCAGGGAGCTTCTTGCTGTCGAGGAGTATTATGAGAATGCGCTGAAAGAATTGGTTGGGCTTCTTGTGCTGACTGAGCGATTGGATGAAGCGATTCATCTGGCCCAGGACTTTGAAAAGAAGGTATCTCTTTCAACGCGAGCGGAGTTGTATTTTCATATTGGCAATGGGTATTTTAAGACCAAGCAGTACTACACGTCACTTCAAACATGGAAAAAGGGCTTCCAGGACAATCCATCCCATCCCCAACTACGAGAGCTGATCAATCGCTATGCCGATATTCTTACGCATAAGGGGATGGAGATATACTTTGGCAACGATCAACACCAGTTTGAATCATTCATAGAGTATGGTTTCCCGTACAAAGAGATACGTTCGATGTACCATGAGGGGCATATCAGTGTGCTTCAGGTTCAGGAGACTATGGTGGTGTTGTATCGTGCTCCTTTTTCTTTCAAAGAGAAAGAGATTGCCGTGGTGGAGAATATACTCAAGACGAGGTTCAATGTAGCTCCCTTTTTTACCCTCTATTCTTTGTATGGTATTGAGGGGTGGGATGAGGCTAAACTCAAACAACAAAACGAGATCGAACTCGTTTCAGCAGCGGGGTTTGTAGAATGGGTGGAACAAACCTACGAGCGTTTCCAGAAAAAGAATGGGGCTTGATTTTTCTAGAAAACCATGGGTTGAAGTGTGTTTTTTAGAAAGGTATTAAATATTTCTGCCATAGCGATCCGATACATAAGTATCACATGGAGGAGCTATGGCTTTATCAAAACGTCGTATAGAAGAGTTGCTTTCTATCAGTGAGAAGCTCAATCATATTAAGGATATCGATGCGCTCCTCGATCATATTCTCTATGAGGCTCGTTCGTTTACCGGAGCGGAAGCGGGGTCGATCTTTTTGCGAGAGGGGAAATACCTCAAATTTAGTTATGTTCAAAACGATGCCCTGGCCAAGATAGATGAAACGAATAATAAATATATCTATTCTATCTTTGAAATAGAAATCAACAAACACTCCCTGGCTGGGTATGTGGCGGAAACGGGAGAATCCCTGAATATTCCTGATGTGTATAAGTTAAAGGAGACGGAGTATACCTTTAATCGGGATTTTGATGAGATCGCTCACTACAGGACAAAATCGGTGCTCACCGTTCCTCTGGTTACCTCTCAAGGAACGGTAATAGGGGTAATGCAGATTATCAACAAGAAAAACCGGGAGGGGAGGGTCGTCTCTTTTACGAGGGATGACATGCGTCTGGTGAATTTTTTTGCAAGTAATGCCTCGGTAGCGATTGAGCGGGCTATTATGACCCGTGAAATCATTCTCAGGATGATTAAGATGACTGAGCTCCGGGATCCCAAAGAGACAGGCAACCACGTCAATCGTGTGGGCTCGTATGCGATTGAGATCTATGATCGCTGGGCCAGGAAAAAGGGAATACCAGACAAAGAGATCCGCTTGTATAAGGATACGCTTCGGATTGCAGCCATGCTTCACGATGTGGGCAAGGTGGCTGTTTCTGATATGATCCTCAAAAAGCCAGGGAAACTCACAGAAGATGAGTTTCGTGTTATTCAGTCTCATCCCGTGTATGGGGCACGGTTGTTTGCCGATAGTGTCTCAGACTGGGATAGACTCTCGGCCGAGGTATCACTCAACCATCACGAGAAATGGGACGGTACGGGGTATCCGGGCCATGTGAAGGATATTTTTGTTGATCCTGTCGAGCTTGGTCCCGGGAAAAGGGGGGAGGAGATTCCTATTTCAGGGCGGATTGTGGCGCTGGCGGATGTGTATGATGCCCTCATCTCGCGTCGTGTCTACAAAGAGCCCTGGGATGAGGAGAAGGTACTAACACATATCCGCGTAGAGAGTGGGAAACACTTTGATCCCGGGGTGGTGGAGGCGTTTTTTGAGATCTATGATGTGATTCGGGCGATTCGGGCAAAATACAGCGATGAGGAGAACACATGACGTTCAAGCCTCTGACAGAGCTTACCCGGCCTGTAACATCACTGCCGCGTGGGGGATATCTTGTTGACACGAGTGTGGGGTATATTCAGTTTGGTTCTCCACCCGAGACATTGAAGGATACCATTTTTCTTCCCAAGGGGGTGCCGCATTATTTTGTGTTGCCGATGGAGCATTTTCATCCTTCCGTGGGGATGAGTGTGGCTGAGATTGAGTTTCCGATTTACTACAACTTTTTCCTCAAAAAAAGAAAGACCACAATTTACGTTCAGCCCGATCATATTGACAATCTCAAGACAGTGTTGCAGGAGTCGATTTTTGGACCGGAGCAACTCAATATAACCCCTGAGATTGCCGATCCCGATATTCACGGGATTCCAACAATTAAAAATGAGATAGAATACTTTCGAGCTGGAAGGAAGCTTGAGGATATGGTGGATCTGAGACCGATAGTACCGGATGGTTTCTGGATAGAAGGGGTTTTTGTTCAACCTCAGGCTGGGGGTGGATTTGTTGTAAAAGAAGAGGGGAGAGAAGCCCTAATTATTCCGGCGGAGATGAATTTTCAGGCGGTGTTTGAGCTGGGAGATACCCAGGCAGAGCCGTTTAAGCCTCCGCTTTTGGGGATTACCTGTTTGGGTCCTTCGCACGGGTTTGATCCCTATCAGAATACCTCGGGGTTTATCCTTTGGATCAACAAAAGTGGTATCATGGTGGATCCCCCGGTGAACTCTACCTTCTGGTTGAGTCAGTCCAATGTCAATCCAAAACTGATCGATAGTGTGATACTCACGCATTGTCATGCTGATCATGATGCTGGTACCTTTCAGAAGATTCTGGAGGAGTTTCGGATAAAGATTTACACAACCCCAACGGTGATGCAGAGCTTTTTGAGGAAGTATTCAGCTCTTACCAGGATCCCTGCGAGTCGACTGATGGAGATGTTTGATTTCTGTCCGGTGAGTATTCACAGTCCAGTCAATATCCATGGGGCGATTTTTACTTTCTTTTATACGCTTCACTCGATTCCAACGGTGGGATTTCGGTTCATCTATAGAAATCGCACCTTTGTCTACTCGTCGGATCATCTTAATCATCCCCCAACGATCGAGAAGCTCTATGAAGATGGCGTTATCGATGAAAAGCGAAAGAAGGATCTCCTGAGTTTTCCTTGGGAGAGTGATATTATCTACCATGAGGCAGGTATTCCTCCTCTTCATACCCCGGTGAGTTATTTGAATTCTCTTCCTGAGGAGCTTCAGAAAAAGATTATCGTCTACCATATAGCGGAAAAGGATTTTCCCAAAGAGACGCATCTCACGCTTGCGAGGTTTGGGATCGCCAGTACGGTGTATCCACAGGTGGATACCTATCGTTTTGAGGAGGCTTATGAGATTCTGGATGCCTTTAGCCGTATTGAGGTTTTTCGAGGGTTGCCGTTTGAGCGGATCAAGGATCTGCTTCTCGTGGTGAAAAAGGAACACTTCTCTCGGGGGGAGAAGATTATCCAGAAGGGTACAAAAGGAGATAAGTTTTATCTGATCCTTTCGGGGAATGTGGTGATTGAGGACGAGAATGATGAAAAGAACCGCAAGGTGTATGGAAACTATGAGTATTTTGGGGAGATTTCCCTGGTTGAAGATACTCCACGAAAAGCAACAGTCAAGGCCCTCACTAATGTGGATGCTTTTGTGATTGAGAAGGATGCTTTCCTCCGTCTGGTGGAAGGGACACCGATTTTGGAGAGGATCAAGCATATTGCCCGTTTGCGTAACGGTGAAACCTGGGCGGTGATTAGAGCAAATCCATATTTCAAGAACCTGACCTCGGCTCAGATTACCGATCTGGAGGGGGTGCTCCATCGGGAGGAACTCAAGAAGGGGGAGGTGCTTGTTGAGGCAGGGAAACGTTGTAAGTGGGTGTATATCCTTGCCAGTGGGGTGATCGAAGGGGATAACGGCGAAACGATTCGGGAGATGGGGGCTTTTGTGGGTAGTCCGGTCTGTGTTCGGGAGAAGGGGATGTCTGATACTACGTATCGTGTGAAGGTAAAATCAGTAGTCTATCGCATCGCTGTCGACGATTTTGTTCGTTTTCTTGATCATAACCCTGGGGTATGGATGCATATGGTGTTTGGTGGATAAAGGTCTCGGAGCATCGCTTGCGCGACGCTCCGAGTGCCGGGGGCACCGGCCACTTTTGCGCCGACAGGAGGGATAGAAACAATCAGATGGT
>FWWL01003374.1_pt1 | contig 29385 bp, 26 predicted proteins | sample 2228331 | NCBI WGS metagenome assembly FWWL01 (sample SAMEA103939775, study PRJEB20133) | metagenome
AAAAACAGCAGGGCTTTAGCCCTGCTGTTTTTCTCAATCTCCCATCTGTTCATGGATTATATTCACCGCTCAGCAATCTCTCGTAAAAACTCGGTGGTAAAAAGGCGTGCCTATGCATATCTGCACAATAGAGCTTTGTTGGTGCTTTCAGGTTTCTGAGTGGCTCTCTGACTTGATATTTCTTCGAGCCAACGGACATAGTCCACCAGTACCCAGCGTACCCTGGTATAACAGTTGTGTAAAGGTCCACGATAGGGAAAACTTTCTTAAGCTCTTGTTGGATCTTTCTGACTATGTCCAGATGGTAATATATAGACTCGGTTTGACCAACGTATATTCCATCCTCTTTCAGTGCATCGTAGACGTACTTGAAAAATTGTTCCGTCGTCAAACTGCTTGCAATTCCAACCGGATCAGTTGAATCAACGATGATAATGTCAAACTCGTTTTTGTATCTCTGCATGTAAGCAAAGCCATCTTCACAAAGAATCTCTGCTCTCTCGTTTTCAAAAGCCAAGGCCAACGTTGGGAAAAACTTTTTCGATGTTTCTATCACTTCTCTGTCGATATCCACAAGAACCGCTCTTTTGACCTCCGGATGTTTTAAAACTTCCCTAAGAACCCCTCCGTCTCCTCCACCTATGATCAAGACGTTTTGCGGATTTGGATGTGCACACAAAGGCACATGTGCCATGAACTCGTGGTAGATGAACTCGAATTTTTCATCGAACTGTGCAACTCCATCGAGCACGAGAACTTTTCCGAAATGAGGAGATTCAACAACCATGATCTCTTGGTACTCACTCTTGGCTTGGTAGAGAACCTTTGTCACGGGATAACAATGCCTTATCGGCGCAAATGGGTCCCTTTCAAGGAAATACACATCAGTGGTCATTCTTCTTCACCCTCCTTCGTCAAAATTTTGTCGAAAGCGATTAAGATGATACCATATAGTGCAAACACATCGAGGGGTTGATGGTATGAAACTGCTTCTGGCTATGATTATTCTAACAGCATCTCTGCTGATTGTTTCGTGTACACAGATAACCATTCCAAGAGATCATGACGAGCTTCTTGTTCGCTACATTGCCATTGCGTACAACAAAGGGCACAATCTGACTTTTGAACAGCTTTCAAATTTGGTTGACAAAACCAGCTACGATGATAGCGTTTGGAACAATTATCGTTACTTCAGAGGTCAAATCAATCTGCAAACGTTTGTCACCCTCAGAGAACCTACAGTTTATGATCCAAGACTACTTAACTACTTCAAATCGTTACTTACGACAAACAGTTCGGCATCTGGATTTGTCGACAATTTCGACGAACCTTTACCATCAAACGATCTGAACCCACCAAGAGTCAAAAACGAAGCTCTGACAGAACGAGTCTATGAATTGATAAAGTACGACTATTCGGTCCTCGGATTATTTCGAACTTGGTATGAAAAATATTTCAACGACGAACTTAGCGATAAAGAGATTTTTGAGTATGCACAAACACTTGTTGAACTTGCCGAAGGCTACACTTTCGAAATCCAATCGCAGTTAGACGGTTCAGAATTTTTCATATCCAAAGTAAACCTTGCTTCAGTACCAACTGAACTTGTTCTTGCCATCATGTATCATGAATCAAGGCTTTTTCCAGCATCCTTTAGGGCTGAAATATCAGACGGAAGAATTGTTTGCATTTCACTCGGACTTGGGCATATCTTAGTTGATGTAGACAATTTTGGAGAATTAGTTGAACAACACGAAGACATCGGGAACGGAAAAGTAGATCTTTACACCTTCGAGCTGTTGAGAAGCCATTACTTTCCAGAAGTGTCTGGAACAGATCTTTTGCAGATCCGAGGATCCATTCTTCTAACCCGCACATACCTTGGTTTATTGAAACACATGATAGAATTGGGTTTTTCAAGCAAGTCGCTTACAACCACTCGCTTTAAATGAATTCGACTATCCAAAATTCGAATCTGATGTGTAATATATGCATTAACTTTACCCTTGTGGCAGCCTTGTTAGAACGACGGTGGGCTTACAACCCAAATCCCTATCGCTATTGTTTTCCCTACGTTTCGCCACCTATGTGGAAGGGTAGATGGATACGTTATACTGTCACCCTGCTTGAGTACGGCCGTCTTGTTTCCGATAGTTATCTCGACCTCTCCTTGAATTACTATCCCAGCTTCAATTCCTTCATGAGCGTAGAAGGAGTCACCGCTGTCATAACCGGGCTCCAAGTATGAAATAAACATCGAGAAAGCATTGTTCTTGGCAGAGATAAGTTCATATGTTAGGCCTGGAGCCACTATGACCTTTTTCCTCTCTTCTTTCCTTGTAATGCCTCTTAATGCTTCCTCGCCTACAGTTTGCTCGACAAGTGAAATTATTGTTTCATTGAGAGCTGACAAGATCTTTTTCAAAGTACTCAGAGACGGTGATACTCTGCCGTGTTCGATCTGACTGATCAAACCGGGAGTTACACCAGACAGCTTTGCAAGCTCTCTGACCGTCATTCTCTTAGCCAAACGCAAAGCACGAATTTTTTCACCTATTCTGTCCAATTCATCTATGCTGTTCACGCCCCTTTATTAATTATTTTGCAAGAAGATTCCCATGCCAAAATATCATAACTACAATCCCTTATGCTTACCAAGTGTCTTTAGATGCTCCATAGAGCCATAAAGTTCGACGAGCAGCTTCCATTCCTTCTCATCATAAAATTTGCACGAACCACGTCCATAAGCTTTGGCAACTTCTAAACAAAACCTTGCAGCAAGTTCTATGTCTACCTCATGAGATGCACCAGTAGAGCAACCTGGAACGACACTCTGAGCTGTAATAGCCACACCCACAACCGGGCTAGAAGTTGCCACGCAAGGTTGCATGATACTGTTAATATGGTGTATGCCATTTCCATATGGCGTTATGTCCTGGGTTGTAATCGGTAAAACAACCGGCAAACGGCCGGTGACGATCGCCATTATATCAAGTAAGTCCTCACTTACTCTCAGGATGTAACCATCTTTAACCGTCGGAGTGATAGCTATTCCTTTGATATTCAGCACACGGTTCCCCTTTGTTGTATCTATTGATAGTATAGCATCCATTCTTGGATCTACTTCCATCTTGTTCATCGTGTGCATATCGACAGGAGATCCCATGAAAGGCACAGGATCGTGCGGTTCCGTGGGAGCGTCTGGACATATGTGTGTAGCAATGATTACATCTCCGTCCAGAAATTCTCCTTTGCTGTTCATATCACCTAATTTCAGCGCCACAGACAACGCAGCAGCGGCTCCATCTCCGTCCGAGACAAAGCCAATTCGCTCAGGCCGCGCACCTACACCGCCGAGTCTGCCAATAATTCCTAAGGTTGGGGCATTTCCTCCGATAGTCCTACCCCTTGTGCCAGGAATGACAATTTTAATAAAGTCCGTTTTTCCTCGCGTTCCCTCCACTCTTTTTACCTCAACGTCTCTGAGTCCTCGCAACATAAGGAAATCTTTGACTCTTGTACCATCCACCCTTGGATCGTCCAGTAACTCCAAGATCTCTGTGACCTGTTTAAGCATGTTTCTACACCTCCTTTGAGAATGACCTTATACACAGGGTAGATTCTTTTCATCATATAGATGACAACGAACTTTTCGGCCATCGATTTCCATGAGATTCGGTCTCTGACGGCATTTTTCAAAGGCAGTAGGACACCGACTTCGAAATACGCAACCTTCGGGTGGATTGAGCGGACTTGGAATTTCACCTGTAAGTGAAAAATTGCGAAGATTTGACTGTCCGAGCTCTGGCACGGCTTGAAGTAAACTCTTAGTGTACGGATGCAAAGGGTTTTTGAAGATCTCGTCTGCTTTTCCATATTCCACAACTAACCCGAGGTACATGACCATCAACCTGTCAGATATTGAACTCACGACCCTCAGGTCATGGGATATCAATATATACGTTAAACCATAGATATCCTTCAACTCGATTAAGAGGTTCAAAATCTGTGCCTGAACTGACACATCAAGTGCGGACGTGGGTTCATCTAAGATAAGTAATTTCGGCTTAAGTATCAAACACCTTGCTATGGCTACTCTCTGTTTCTGCCCACCACTGAGTTGATGAGGATACTTCTCCAAAACCTCCTCGGTTAAACCAACAGCATTGATAACTTCCCTTACAGCCTTCTTGCGCTCAGTCTTTGTCATGGTCTTATGGACAAGCAAGCCTTCTTCAACAATGAACGATGCCTTTCTTCGTGGGTCAAGCGCCGACTCGGGGTCTTGGAAGACCAGCTGGATGTCTTTTCCTCGACTCTGTCGAAGTAAATCCTTATTGTCGAAGATAATCGAACCTGAGGTAGGTTTGTAGATACCAGCAAGAATGCGCGCAATGGTGGATTTACCCGAGCCACTTTCGCCCACGATGCTGAAAACTTCATTTTTATCAAGCTCAAAAGAAACATTTTGAACCGCTTTCAGGTGCTTTGTTGGGTTGCCAAGGATACCAAATTCCACAGGGAAACTCTTTGAAAGGTTTTCAACTTTCAAAAGCATCTTGTTCTTTGCACCCCTTGTAAAGCCAGCAGTATACAACCCTATCACCAAACGCAAAACCAGGTGGCATTACCTCAGAACAAATTGGTAATTTTTGCTTGCACCTTGGATGAAATCTACAACCTTTCGGTGGGTCTATTAAACTCGGAATATTACCGGGTATAGAATTAAGTCTCTGTTTGCCATGTGTCATTTTTGGAATTGATTCTATCAAACCTTTGGAATAGGGATGCAGCGGAGCTGTGAAAAATTCCGACACAAGCGAGATCTCGCAAATCTTGCCAGCATACATGACAACAATTCTATCAGCTATCTGAGAAATAACACCTAAATCATGGCTGATAAACAATATAGAAGTGGATGTTTGATCACGAAGCTTTAAGAACAAATTTACTATTTGTGCTTGTGTCGTAACATCCAGAGCCGTTGTTGGTTCATCTGCAATTAGAAGTTTTGGTTTGCACAGCATTGCCATCGCTATCATCACACGTTGTCTCATCCCCCCACTGTATTCAAATGGATATCTTTTGATCATTTCATCAGGCTCCGGTATGCCAAGTTCTTGCATTACGTCAATCACATGGTGAAGTGCTTCCCGATAAGACATTTTGGAGTGTTCTAACAGAACTTCTACTAATTGCTTTCCTATCCTTATACTTGGATTCAGTGAATTTAGAGGGTTTTGAAAAACCATACTTATCTTCTTGCCTCTTGGATGGTCTTGCGACTTCAGTAAGTCTTGTCCTTCGAAAATTATCCTTCCTTTTATCACTCTTGCTTGTCTTGGGAGAAGTTGCATTATTGAAAGCGCTGTCATACTCTTTCCTGAGCCGCTTTCCCCAACAAGTCCCACACACTCGTTTTCATTAATATCAAAGGATACATCATCTGGAACAACAAACAGTCGTTTTGAAAGTCTAAATTCGATTGTTAGTCCTTCGACTGAAAGAAGACGATTCAAAAATCCTTCCTCCTTTTCACAAAATAATCTTTGACTTCTCCTAAAAACTCGTCATCAGTTACAAGGTCATACACTGTGTAAGCGAGCGCTTTGACAGCGCGAATCATGGCCTCATACCCATAATCTGAATTTGCTGCCTGAGCGAATTCTTTGGTATGTGTTGGAATGATCTCATCGCCAGTGATATTCACATAGGCATGAATACCTGGAACCACCTGTGTAACAGCACCCATATCAGTTGAACCTACACCTTGTTCATACGTCCTGGATGTGACTCTTTCACCAACAATCTGATAATTTTGTTCCAATTTTCTCGCCAGAGGTACGTTGACATAAACTTCGGGCATTTCATCTTCTACAGTTATTTGGTAGCGACAGCCAGTCATCAGCGCGGCTCCAATAACAAGATTTCGTATCTTTTGTTCAAGTTCGTCGACTTGTTCCATGCGAAGTGCTCTCATTCCGATCTCGGCTGAAGTATATTCAGGTATAGTGTTGAAGGATTGACCGCCGTTTGTTATTATTCCATGCACTCTTACCTTTTCCGGCAACTGCTGACGGAGTAAACCGATCGAGCTAAAAAGCAACACCATCGCATCCAAAGCGTTAATTCCATTGGTAGGATCAGCAGCTGCATGAGAAGATTTCCCGAAGAACTCCACTTTTACCCGCCTAATCGCATATGCAATATCAAAGCCAGTGGACATAGAAGCAGGATGAATCATCATGGCTACGTCAATGTCGTCAAATACCCCGGCTTTTATAAGTACCTTCTTTCCTGCTCCATGTTCTTCCGCTGGACAACCAACAACCACAAGCGTAAAATTAGGCTTATCAAGAACCTTCCTCAATGTAACCGCTGCACCAACACTGATGGTTCCAATCATATTATGACCGCAGGCATGACCTATTTCGGGAAGAGCATCATATTCGGCAAGCAAAGCTATAGTCGGTTTACCAAAACCGATTCTGCCAAGGAACGCTGTGTCGAGACCAGCCACTTTTCTCTGTACTTCAAAACCGTTTTTCTCCAAGTAACTTGCCAACAGCTCTGATGACTTATATTCGTGAAAGGATGGCTCAGCCAGAACATGAATTTTCCTCGCCAGGTCAATTAATTCATTTTTTAATAAATCTACCTCCGTTGAAATCCTATCTTTCAAAGTACATCGCTCCTTTCAGATTTTCATTCTTGGATCAAGAAAATCTCTTAAACCATCACCAAGCAGATTGAAACCAAGACACGTTACGAATATCGCAAGACCGGGAAACAATGCGAGGTGTGGGGCCGTCTGTAGGTAGTGTTTCGCCTCTGAGAGCATGCTTCCCCAAGACGGAGTAGGAGGTTGAATACCCAGACCAAGGAAACTTAGGGTAGCCTCGCTGATTATTGCTCCCGCAAAGTTCAATGACGAGTAAATTAGGAGCGTTGGAACAACGTTAGGTAAGATGTGTTGGAATATTATCCATAAGTGCGAGGCTCCTAAGGATCTCGCGGCTTGAACAAAATCCTCCTGTTTGATAGCGATTACCGCACCACGCATGACACGAGAAAAGTTCGGAACCATCACTATACCAACGGCGAGCATGGCATTGAACAATCCCGGTCCCATCACAGCCATCATAGCGATCGCAAGCAAAACGTAAGGGAAAGATAGCAAAGCGTCGGTGATTCTCATTATCAGTGCGTCGATGAATCCACCAAAATATCCGGAAACAACACCCAAAGTAGTGCCGACTAAAGCTCCTATCCCAACGGCTATTATTCCCACTGCCAGTGATACTCTAGCGCCATAGAGTAAGCGAGAAAAGATGTCACGCCCATAGTCATCTGTTCCAAACAGATGACCACCTTCACCTGGCTTTGCGAAGACATGCAGAAAATCCATATCATCAATGGGATGCGTGGCTATAAATGGAGCAAAAATCGCAAGAAAAACGTCTGTAAGAATTATCGCCAACCCAACCATCACTTGCTTATTGAGAAACCTCACCTTTCAACACCTCTGTAGACTTGCCTAATCTTTGGATTGATAAGAGCATAAGTGACATCCACTGCGAAATTGACCAAAATGTACATTATTGCCACAAACAATATCTCGCCTTGTACCAGAAGATAATCTCTTCTGAAAATACCATCAACCATCAGTTTGCCAAGTCCAGGCAGAGCAAAAACAGTTTCCGTCAACACTGCTCCAGCAAGGAGATTTCCAAGTTGCAACCCAATCACCGTTATAACCGGAATCAAAGCATTTCTCAAAGCGTGTCTGTAAAGAATTTTTGCTTTTCCCAACCCTTTTGCGTGAGCTGTTCTCACGTAATCTTGATTCAGAACCTCCAGCATGCTTGACCTTGTGAACCTCATGATCGTACCACTTGACAATAAGCCGAGCGCCAAGGACGGAAGTATAAAATGTTTGATCACATCCCATATTCCCTTGCCTGGATCTCCGAGACCAACTGCCGGCAACCAGCCAAGCTGCAACGCAAAAACAACTATCAAAACCATCCCGAACCAAAAAATCGGCACTGAGATACCTACCATCGCTATAGAAGTAACCAACAAATCAGCGAGAGAATTATGTTTCAACGCTGCAAGAATTCCCAAAGGAATCCCAACAACTACCGCTATTAAAAGGGCACTGATACTGAGCGTAATGGTCACTGGAAGTCTCTCAAGAATGAGTGACAGCACGTCCTGACGATAGATAAGAGATTTTCCAAGATCTCCTTTGAAAACCCTGCTTAGGTAAACCACAAACTGCACCAAGACCGGCTTGTCCAGACCCAGTTGTTGCCTAAATCTCGCTATGTCTTCGGGACTAGCTTGTGGTCCGAGGAGAGTTAAAGCAGGATCACCTGGGATCAACTTCATCAGTAAGAACGCTGTGAGGATTACGAAAAACAACGTTGGAATAAGCTGTAACAGTCTCCGCATCACGAATTTCGCCATTGAAACCCTCCAAAAACCAAGGGTGCCTGAGCACCCTTGGGGTACTCAGTTTTCGACCCAGACTTTTATACCAGGACCGTGTAATCTGATCATCATATCAGGCGAGGGTTTGTAGCCTTTTACCTTCTTGCTGACACCATTTAGAACAAGTTTATGCCACAGAGGGAAATAATACATATCTCCCATTATTAGCTCTTCGGCTTTTCTGTAATACTCAATTCTCAGCTGTTGATCGACTGTTGATTCGCCAAGTTGAATGTACTTGTCAACCTCAGGATTATTGTATCCTCCACCATTTCCATAGGTACCCTTCCTTGAAGAATGGAACATATAGAAGATGAAGAATTCTGGATCCGGATACCACGTCCAACCGATAGTATAAGCATCTGGTTCACCTTTCGAAGTGGCAGCGGTGAAAGCGCCCCACTCAAGGGATTGGACTTCGATATCAAAACCAACCTTTTTCAACATTGACTGAATCACGACAGCTGCTTTTCTGCGATTGGGATCTTCGGGTGTGTAAATCGTCATCTTAACAGGCTTAGTCTCGCTGTAGCCAGCTTCCTTGAGAAGCTGCCTCGCCTTCTCAGGGTCATACTTTGGATAGAATGATTTCACATTCGGATTGTAGGCCCAAGAACCTGTTGGAATTGGACCATACGCAGGTTCCGCCGAACCATTTGGGAAAACAACCTTAACAAGCTGCTCAATATCTATACCTCTGAAAAAAGCTTCCCTTATTCGTTTATCAATTGTTGGACCTTTCAGAGAGTTCATGTAGACGCCAAAAACATTACAGCCTCCAACTGCCATGACATTGTACTGTGCACTGGTCTTGACTTTAGGTAAGTCTTGGTCCAATACATCTGATGTTATGTCCACTTGTCCACTGAGAAGTGCTACCGTGAGAACAGCTTTATCGGGTATGAATCTGTAGATAATCTGTTTCAAGTACGGTTTCTCTCCCCAGTAATTTTCGTAACGTTCGAAAACCATGTGACTGTCTTTCACCCATTCGACCATCTTGTAGGGACCTGTTCCAACCGGATGAAGCGTAAATTGGTCTCCCCAACCTTCACACTCTTCCTTTGGAACTATCGCAGCACCTATGTCTGTTAAAACTGTAAGAAATGGAGCGTACGGGTATTTCAGAACAATTTTCACCGTGTACTTATCGAGTACTTGAACTTGATCAATCATGTACAGCCGGACCATTGGGGAGATTTTCAGCGCTCTTTCGAAACTGTATTTCACGTCCTCAGCTGTGACTTCTCGCCCATTTTGAAACTTTCCGGGCTGGAAGTGAACCCCTTTTCTGAGAACGAATGTCCATTCCTTTAGGTCAGGGCTAACCGTCCAAGATTCTGCAAGTAAAGGATGAATTTCTTTAACGTCCGCGTCGTATGCAACAAGAGGTTCAAAAACGTTCCTCATCACCTGAGCGGAAGCAAGATCTTGATAAAGAGCTGGGTCCATTGTCGTGGGATTCTGATCATAACCAACACGGATAACTGAGTCGTAATTCGGTGACGCAAGAACTAAGATGGAGATCAAAACAACAACAAACACAGTAAACATTCTCCTCATGAGAATACACCTCCCCTATGAAAATGCGCGATCCTGTTGGTTTTAAGTATACTATACAGGATTTAGTATGTCAATACTTAGTGTCTAAACTTGACTTTTGTAGAAGTCAGTTAACACATCAACGGTTGTATTTAGAAAGACTAAACTAAGTAAATCTGTAGTATAATTTTAACCAGTGTGTTGTACTGAGAAAAGTGACTACCGCAAGCTGTTTCTGAAACAAAAGGAACTTCAGCAGGGCGATCTGGGTTACAAGGCACTTGCCGATTGATATATTGATATCAAGGCTGCAAGGAAGCAGCTGCAACAATATTGGGTATTACAAACAGGTGTTCTTGGATGGGACAATCACAGCGGGCTACAAGAATGTGTAGTCTTTAACAAAGAAAATCGCCTATTCCTAACTGAAATATTTATTGGGCAAGACAGGTGCATTCCGAAAATAGGGATCAAACAAAGACGTGGACTTGCAGTTGCGTAGATTAATTGAAAAAGGGAATCTTCTATTGGACGAATCCCTAACCGCACTTCTCGAACGAACAGCGAAACCGAACTTGAAACAATTCATAAGACATTCGGTAGTAATGACAATCTTGGCGGGAAGATTGGCGCTGACACTTGCTTTGGTACCGGAGTATTTTAAGGTGATGCAAAAGCTGTGATAGTTCGTGGAAGGTTGATTGTGTAATCCTCATAAACAAGAGAAAGGAGAGGAAAAACATGAAAAGATTAGGTCTTGTTACAATTGGTCAAACTCCAAGGGTTGATCTTATACCTGATGTAAAAAGAATTCTGGGAAACGACGTTGAAATAATCGAAAAAGGTGCCCTGGACGGACTGACAATTGAACAAGTTATGGAATTTCAACCATCAGAAGCCGATGAGGTTTTAGTCACCAGAATGGCCGATGGAAGAGAAGTGCGTATCGCGGAAAGACACATTTTTCCCAGGTTGCAACAAAGAATAATGGAACTTGAAAACGAGGGAATAAGGGTTATACTCATAGCTTGCACGGGAGAATTTCCGGCTGTAGATTCTTCCTCCATTTTGATTTATCCCAACAAAGTGCTACATCACATCTTGGCTTCAATTTGTGAAAATTTAACGCTCGGGGTTCTCGTACCAGATGAGCTGCAAATTGAATCGACCATAAAACGCTGGAGTAAGGTGACAGCAAGAGTCTTCGTGGAGGCAGGTTCACCGTATGGAGATTTCGAAAAAGTCATCAAGTCTGCTGAGCGTCTCGTAGCTAATCACCATGTGGATCTACTCTTAATGGATTGCATGGGTTATACCATAAGTATGAAAGAAACTCTTGTTAGATATACCCATAGACCAGTAATTCTTGCCCGGTCCGTAGTCGCCAGAATCGCCGCAGAGATAATTTTTTAATCGGTAAATTTCCTCTATCTTGCAGTTTATCTTTATCGGAATAAGATTCTTGTTAAGCAGCACCGACTGTTTGTGGTTAACAGAAGTTCAGGATGATGTCTAAAAAACTGTAGTCTTTGTTGTCTGCCATTAAAGTTCATGCGATCCAATATTTTGACAGTTCTATACTGTGTATAGTATAATTAAATTCAAAGTTATGGGGCAACCCGCTTGATATTGTTATCACAATCAGATGCTACAGGATCGTTGTGAATTTGATTGTGATTTTCATACTACATTGCAAGGGGGTTTTTTACCTATGAATCTATACGAACTGGAACTTGGCAAAGCTGCACGGCTGCTGGTAGAGTACATGCTCGAAGTAAGATCAGGGGAAATAGTGGTAATTACTTCTGATACCGAAACAGATTTTAGGGTTGTAGATGCAACTGCTAGGGAGGTTTATACGCTTGGAGCTAAACCTATGATAATAGCATTTCCTGCTCCAAAGGGAGTTGGAAAAGCTGCTGATCCTGATCTTCCAGTGCAATCTCTCTCGGCCGCTATTCAAAATGCAGACGTTTGGATAGAGTTTAACAACAAATGGTTGCTATACTCAACTGTATTTGAAAATGCTTATAAATTCAACAAGAAATTGAGATATATCTGTCTGGTGGGAATGAACGCTGACATGATGGTAAGAACAATTGGAAAAGTGAATATACGAAAACTTGAGAATTTCTTGAACAAAATTGCTGAACTTACCCAAAAGGCCAAGCGAGTCAGGATTACTACCCCTGCCGGAACTGACATTACTTTTGAAAATCATCACTCAAGGCCTATGCTGATTCACTCTGGAAAAGTACCAGTGGGTACCTATGAGATGTTACCTGGGCAGATTTCGTGGACTCCGAAACTTGAGACAATAAATGGAACGATAATTTTCGACGGCTCTGTTACTCCTCCGATTGGTTTGCTGAAGGAACCAATTCGCTTAAAAATTGCTCAGGGAAGAATAACGAAGATAGAAGGAGGTGCAGAAGGTAGATCTTTTGAAAACTGGCTGGCAAGCTTTGACGATCCAAATATGTATCAATTGGCCCATATTTCATACGGCTTTAATCCAGGAGCGAAACTGACGGGAAATGTCGTGGAAGATGAAAGAGTATGGGGTGCAACTGAATGGGGTATTGATAATCAGAAACGCGGCAGTTCAATCAGGCGGCTTAGTCGCGGTGGCAAGAAATCCTGTCACATGTAAATATGCAAGAGAACATGCGGCGCTTGGAGCGGTAAAAGAGGCAATAAATCTCGGTCGGAAAATGATCAACGCACGTGAAAAAGGACCGATGGCTGTAATACATTCCGTCTGTGATCATCTCGGCGGTGAAGTTGTGACACTGGGTAACGTTGAAGAGGTTATTCTCACCTCTAGGGGTGGTTTTGATGTAGGAAAAGTAATTGTTGGCAAAGAATATGAAATCACGTTTTGGAACGAGTATATGACTCTCGAAAAATCAGGTGAAAGAATAGCCACCTTTCCGGATTTAATAGCCACTATCGATGCAGAAAATGGTGTTCCTGTGACGTCTGCCGAAATACGAAGGGATATGCATATAGCTATCGTGAAGGTAAAAAAGGAAAATCTTAAACTTGGTGCCGGCATGAGGGATCCCGCTTTGTTTAAACCGTGTGAAGAAGCCACTGGGAAAAAGATTATTGATTACGTGTTTCAATGATCGGCTTGTCTTAGCCGGTGTGATTTCCGGAAATCACTCAAATTCCTGTGGATACGGCATCAAGTAAACTTGTGTAAGCACGTACTCGTCGTCAAATCTGTACGCCCAGCTTCTGAGAATTTCCCTTGGCACTGCGACGGGAATTCTGCCTTCTTTGTATCTTTCCAGGATATTCAAAAAATGCCTCCTTTCAGTGGGTTTGAGAAAATCAGATAAATGTCCGAAGATGTGCATCAACACATTGACGTGACTACCAGCCGTTGGCTTCTTGCTGAGGACTGTTTTGAAGATCTTTCCATACTCATCTTTGATCCGCTGCAAATCTTGGCTTTTATCGTAATCAGCCAACAGTTTTCCCATTCTTTTCAACAACTGCTGACTGTGAACCATTAACAGGTATTTGTACCTTCTGTGAAATTCGTACAAATCCTTTATACCGACGACGTTTTTGCTGAAAACCCTCCAGCGAGCGAGGGAAAACAACCTTGTCAAGAAATGATCTTTAATCATGGGATTTCTCAATCTTCCTTCATCTTCAATTGGAATCAGCGGGAAACTCTCCAACATCTTCATGGCAAAAAGCCCTTTACCTTTGCTGTGAAAAACCTTTCCCTGCATGTCCTTGTAAATCAAGGTGTTGGAAACACCACATGATGGAGACTTACTTTTCAACAAAAAGCCGTCTATCTCATCGAGATTCTTGATGAATTTTTCCGAGAAACCGTTCATATCCGATGTTAAGTCTCTCCCAGTTGCGGGCTGGGAAAGCTTGTAAACACCATTTTGAACGTACACGATGATCTTATCTCTTGGTACACCGAGACCGATTGAAATCTCTGGACAAACGGTTATAACCTGACAAAAGCCTCTTAGTTTCAACGCGAAATCATCCTTCACAATCTCGCCGTTGTATCTTACTGGTTGAAGATCCAAGCAGGCGCTCAACACCAAAATGGGTTTTTCAAAATCCACGCTAAATCCCCCGTTCTATGATACACGAACTCACAAGATGATAAAAGGGGTTGCCTGGTTGCCTTGGCAACCCTTCTGTTTCACCATTTGAGCCAAAACATTTACTCGCTTTCATCTCCGTCACCCTTTCTTCTCTTCGCACGCTGGATTCTAACGTACTCGAAAATGCCCAGCATGCCGATGAGCAAACCAGCAGCAGAAGTTCCACAGATGACAAAGCTCAAGACAAATGACAAGGGTACTATCCTCAAAAACAACAGAACAACTACAATCCAACTGCCTACAAGCAGCGAACTACCAATGATTATCTTTGTTTTGAAATTCACGTTTTGCTCTTGTACGGCAGGTACAACATCTTGCAGCTGTCTTCACAGATTTCTGTGTGAGAAGGAATCTTTTGTTCTTTTTTCTTATTGGATTTTCAGTTGCCTCAACGTCTTTCTTATTATCTCACACGACTGAGCAAATTTCTGCTCTTCCTCTTTTGATAACCGAAGGGGAATTATTCGTTGTACACCTTGTCTTCCAACTATAGCCGGATAACCTATGTAGATATCTTCGTACAAAACCGAGGGAGTCCAGACTCTTTGTTCGTTCTTCAGTATGCTTTCAACAAAATTGGCAGTTGCTTGCGCAATGGCATAATTTGTTGCACCTTTCCGTCTTATTATTTCATAGGCGGCATTTCTCACTTCTTCTTCTATCTTCTCAAAGCTTAAACAACCCCTCCGGGCACAGTGTTCACAGAACTCCTTGATCTTGACACCTCCAATGGTAGCAGCTGACCAAGCAACAACCTCTGAATCCCCGTGTTCTCCTATCACGTACGCATGAACGCTAACTGGTGAAACCCGGCAGTTAATACCTATTAAAGATCTCAACCGTGCTGTGTCCAAGATAGTACCGGTTCCCAAAACCCTTGCCGAATCTGCTTCCAGCCTTTTCCACAGGACATAAGTGAGCACATCCACAGGGTTCGTGACATTTATTACGATACTCTGCGCTGAATACCGCATTATTTCATCTGCTATCTTCTGAATTATGCCCACATTGCGATCAAGAAGCTGCAATCTGGTCTCACCTTGCTTTTGGGATGCTCCAGCGGTTATTATTATGACATCGCTGTTTGCTATATCTTCAGCAGTCCCGGGACGAACGATTGTTCTTTTCGAAAACGGTGTTGAATGAAACAAATCCATGGCTTCGCCTTCGGCAAGTTCCCTGTTGATATCCACCAGAACAATCTCGTCGAACAACCGTTTCTCAAGTAGTGCAAAAGCAGTCGTCGCACCAACTCTACCTGCACCGTAAATACTAAGCTTCATGACACACCTCCTTTCCACGAAAGCGAGCTCAGCTTAACAGCCCTCCATTCGCCGTCGAAGATCATCACGTACTTAAGCCCCACATCCATCATTATCTCAAGCCCCTGCTTTATCCCCAAACCGATGTTTTCCAAGTAGTGAGCATCCGAACCCAGCGTGATCATCTCTCCTCCAAGTTCTTTGTAGATTTTCAAAATCTCCAGGCTCGGGTTTGGTTCACCAAAGATGCTTATTGAGCGTGTGTTCAGCTCTAAGAATTTCCCATTTTCAACCAAGTATTTCAAGATCTCCCTTATCAAATCGTGTGTATCCCTTGAGAACGGCTCGTGGTTCTTGTTGTATCTTCTTGGAAAATCCAGATGAGCCAGACAATGAAAATCGTCGATTCTGCGAATCAAGTTGTTGAGCCTTTCAAGGTATTTCAAGTAACTTTCCTGAGTCACGGGTTCGTCCAAATCGTGGTGCGAAAGCAAGATAAAATCGAATTTGCCAAGATCTATGTTTATGGGTGCTACGCCATCCCAACCAAGCTCAATTCCAACAGGTAGGAAGTATTTATCCATCTGTTTTTTGTAGACGTCGATGTCGAACACCCATTCTTTCCAGATTTCCCTTACGGAGATTTCGTAATGGTCAGTGACGATAAAACTGGTTATACTTTTCTTGTGGCACGCGGTGATGATATCTGGTAAAAGAGATTCGCTGTCATGCGAAAAGTAGCTGTGTATGTGATAATCTACGAGCATACAAACACTCTCCTTCGGCATCACTGGCTAACACTATATTACGATCAGTTGATAACCTCTGATGGATAAGATTTGTAACAGTATCTTGAGCTTCGTGTGCTGAAGGAGAATCATTTTGGGTTGATTGAGAAACTTGCACAAGGGGGTTAACTGATGTATCTCAAGGATTTGCGCACTGAGTACCGTGAAAATCCCATTGGATTGGATGTACCAAGGCCGAGATTTTCGTGGAAGATAGTTTCAAACGAGAGAAACGTAGTTCAAACAGCTTACAGAATCACTGTCACAGATGAACACGGAAAGAAAGTATGGGACTCAACCAGACGGCAGAGCGACCAATCGATACTTGTAGAATATGCTGGCGAAGATCTGCAACCGTGCACAGCTTACAACGTTCAAGTCGAAGTTTGGGACAACAAATTAAATAATGCATCAACCAGCGGTTTCTTTGAAACAGGTTTGCTGTCTGGAACAAATTTCACAGCTGATTTCATAAGCCACGATTTCCCAGCCGAAGAAACGGTTTGTCCGGTTTTTTTCAAAGAATTCAGCCTGAAGGACAAGCCCGTTAAGAAAGCACGCGTGTACGCGACGGCACTTGGGTTGTACGAAATCAAGATCAATGGGAAGAGACTGGGTGACATCTTTTTTGCGCCTGGCTGGACGAATTACAAAAAGCGAGTTCAGTATCAAACATATGTTGCGGATGGGATGCTTCAGAATCACAACAAAATCGAGATAACTGTTGCGAACGGATGGTACAAAGGTATCTTTGGACTCAAATGTACTCCCAACATTTACGGCGACAAAGTGTCAGTTCTTGCGGAAATTCACATAACCTATGCCGATGGTGCGAAACAAATAATCAAGACCGATGAAAGTTGGAAGGTTACCACGAAATCCATAAGATACAGCGAAATCTACATGGGTGAGATCGTTGACTCCACCTTCAAAGGCGAGAAAATCTGCTCTGCGGCGAGGATCGATTTCGACAAAAGCCGAATCTTAGCTCAGGAAAGTGAACCTGTTAGGATAACAGAAAGACTGCCAGCCAAGAGGCTAATCGTTTCGCCGAAGCAAGAGAGAATCATAGATTTCGGTCAGAATCTCACCGGATTTGTTGAGATGAGGGTGATGGGAAAGCCTGGTCAAAGGATCACGATTCGCCACGCCGAAGTACTTGACAAACAAGGAAACCTCTACACGGAGAATCTCAGACAGGCAAGGGCAACGGATGTGTTTATCTGCAACGGTGAGGAACAGATCTTCATGCCTCATTTCACCTTTCATGGCTTTCGTTACATAGCCGTCGATGGTCTGGAAGACGAACAGATAAGGTTGGAGAACTTCACAGCATGTGTACTTCACACGGATATGGAACCAACCGGGTCCTTTAACTGTTCAAATGAACTTGTGAATCAGCTTCAAAGCAATATTCGATGGAGCCAGAGGAGCAATTTCTTGGATATACCAACTGATTGTCCTCAAAGAGACGAAAGGCTTGGTTGGACTGGGGACGCACAAGTTTTTTCGTGGACGGCTGCTTACAACTACAGCGTTGCGCTTTTCTTTAGAAAATGGCTGCATGATTTGGCAAGTGAGCAAACCAAAGAGTTTGGCGTTCCCCACATCGTACCGAACATCTTTGGTGAGCATCGTGGTGCGGCTGGTTGGAGCGACGCTGCAACGATTGTTCCTTGGGTGCTCTACCAGGTGTACGGAGACAAGAGAATACTTGAAGAGCAATACGAAAGCATAAAAGGATGGGTTGACTACCTTACCTCGCGTTGTGGTGAGAATGGGTTGTGGCAAACTGATTTTCAATACGGTGACTGGCTTGCTTTGGACAGGGAGAGTTCCGAAAGCAGAACAGGCGCAACCGATGTATATCTCATCGCGAACGCCTTTTATGCCTATTCGACGCATATCGTCGGCAAGGTTGCAAGGATACTTGGAAAGGCGGAAGATGCCGACAAATACGATGAACTCTACCGTAAAATTAAGAAAGCTTTCAACGAGGAATACGTCACGGCAACTGGGAGGCTTGTGAGTGAGACACAAACTGCCTGTGTGCTGGTGCTACACTTCAACTTGGTCGATGAAAAGCGCAGAGAAAGAATCATCAAGACACTGCAGAACAAGGTTGCAGAACACAATTACCATCTGACAACAGGTTTTCTTGGGACACCGTATCTTTTGCACGTGCTGAGCGAAAATGGTTTGCATGAAATGGCTGGGAAAATATTCCTCCAACAGGACTATCCTTCGTGGCTCTACGCGGTGAAGTTGGGTGCGACCACGGTTTGGGAACGATGGGACTCTATCCGTCCAAACGGCGATCTTCAATCCCCGATGATGAATTCCTTCAACCACTACGCATATGGCTCTGTGGGTGACTGGATGTACAGGAAGCTGGCTGGTATCAACCAACTAGAACCAGGTTATAAGAAGATTCTCATCAAGCCGCAACCAATCGAAGGCATCTCTTGGGTCAAAGCAACCTTCAACTCTCCTTATGGCCTCATCAGGGTTGAGTGGTCCACAAAGAACAAGAAAATCTTCCTTGATGTAGAAATACCAGCGAACACAACAGCTATCCTGGACCTTCCAGGGAGTAATCGTGTTGAGGAGATCGGATCCGGATTCTATCACTTTGAATACGATCTTGCTGTAAAAGAAGGGAGTGAATGATCACTCCCTTTAACAACTCACAAGGCTTTTGAACGTTTGCAGGCTTTCTGCAATCTTGGTCAAGGATTTTTTCCAAAATTCCACACTAGCCACATTTATGCCAACGGATTTGGCAATTTCTTCGGTGCTACCTTTGCCTGTCGATGAAAGAAGTCTCTTATAATCCTTGTAGAAATCCTTTCTTTCCTTCGCCACTTCAAAAACACCGAGTCCAAACAGATAGCCGAAGGTGTAGGGGAAATTGTAGAAATGTAAAGTCGGGAAGTAGTAGTGTGGTTTTACAACCCACATATAGGGATGCAAATAGCTGTGGTTTAAACCTTCTCCGTAGGCTTGTTTCTGAGCCTGTATCATCAAATCGGAAAATTCCCTCGCGCTGAGCGTTCCTTCCTTTCTCTTTTCAAAAACACTCTTCTCAAACAGATATCTGCTGTATATGTCCACGATCAACTGAACTGCATCGGACAGTTCTTTGTCTGTCAAGGACAGTTTTTCTTCCTCAGTTAGACTCTCAGATTTCAGATACTCCATCAAGAGGGTTTCGTTGAAAATCGAGGCCGTTTCAGCAAGTACCATTGGAGTCATCGAATTAAGTGGTGTTTCATCTTTCAAACATTCGTTGTGGAAGGCATGACCAAGCTCGTGTGCCAAAGTTAAAACGTTGTCCAAATGTCCTTCGAAGGTCATCAGTATTCTCGATTCTTTAAGCGCCTTCACGGAGGAACAGAAAGCTCCGCCTCTTTTGCCCTTCCTCGGTTCGGCGTCTATCCAGTTCTTCTCGAAAGCTGAGTCTGTGAATTTTCCAAGCTCTTCTGAGAAATTCGAAAGTTTTTCAACGATCAACTTTCTTGCCTCTTCAAAATTCCATTTTTTGGTGAACTTTCCAACTGGTGCGAACAAATCGTACCATGGTAAGCCACCTTCATGTCCGAGAAGCTTTGCTTTCAGCTTCAGATACTCTCGCAGGACAGGCAAGAAGTTCTCGATGCTTTTCATCATTGCTTCAAAAGTTTCAAGCGAGATTCGATTTTCCATCAGCATCGGTTCTATCGGTGAACTGTAACCGCGCAACTTCACTTCAGATAGAAATTCACCTTTGATGCTGTTCAACGAAAAAGCCACCGTCTCTGCGACTGTTTCGCATGCCTTCAACTCCGCCTCGTAAGCTGATTTTCTAACCTCTCTTCTTGCATCGTAGGCAAGGTTTCGAACAACCATCAACGGTAAGAGTTTCTTTTCACCGTCTATTTCAACTTCACACATCAAATTGGAAGTAACCTTTGAGAACAGTTGATTCCAAGCTTCACCACCTGTGATGCGAAGCATGCTCAAGATCTTTTCCTCGCCATCTGAAAGCAAGTACTTAGCCTTTTGCTTAAGTTCGTTCAAGACATACTTGTGCGATATCGCCGTTGGGTGGTAAAGCGAATCCAGCGGAACGTTTTTCAAATACTTCATGAAAACAACCCTTGCAAGGGATAGCTCGACAAACTTCTGTCTGACGACGTTTAGATACTTTGATGCTTCCTCGTTATTTGTGTTCTCGCTCAGTTTCAAGCTCGTGTAGTTCATCAGCTTGCTTGCAAGCAGAGACAGTTCGTTCAATTTGTCTATGCAGTAGACGAGTTTCTGTTCGGCATTTTCAAGGCTTGTCAGACTTTCTTTCTGCCATCTTAGAAATTCCGCTGTTTCTTTCTCCAAAAACCTCAGGTCTTCAAGGAACCTTTCGTCCGTAAAAGATGGGTAAATGTTGTCCAGATTCCATCGCATTTTTTCACCCCCACATTTCGTTTTGCTAACTAATTATACCAAAAACAAACGCCGGCTTTCGCCGGCGTCGAGGGGGGTGGTGTGAAAGGCTTGTCACTTCACATATTCTTCAAGCGCTTCCAGAATGGTTCCATCAAAGAAGTTGATGGATGGTCCAAAACGATGTCTTAGCATGAGACGATAATACTCTCTCAAAAGCTGCATTTGTTCAACTGTTATGATATCTCCTATTTGCTGAACGGCTTCTTGCATGATCTCTGCTCTTTCTTGATTGAGTTCTTTAACGGCTGTGTGGTACTCGTTTAGCGTCATGGTTCTTGCCTTTTCTCTCAGCTCATCAAACTTCTTCTGGAACTCACTCAGCTTTTCTTTAGCTTCGTTGACTACATCCAGAATTTTTTTAGCTTGTTCTTTTGTCAGTTTCATTACCTCAAAAGCCTTCTTGAACATTTCCCTGGCGATCTCTCTTACTTTCTCTCTGATCTGTTCTCTGTCCTGTTGAAATTCCCTGATCCTTTCTCTCAATTGTTCCTTGTCTTGGAACCTGAAACCATCCTGGACTCGACATCCAAATCCTGTCTCAACCGGACCAACACCTGGTCCGAAGGATTTAGCCCTCATCATCGGGGCTGCAAGAACAGCCGTTGAAGCCAACACCAACACTGACAGGACTGCCACAAATTTCTTCATATTATCACCTCCGTATATATTGTCCCCCTGACAAGGTTTTTTGGTCGTCAAATTTAATCAAACTCTAATGATGCTTTATAATTTTTCCTGGTTAACCAATCAGGCAACTCTGAAGATCGGAGGAACGGAAATGGAAAACGGCAAAATTGGTATTCGGATTGGCAAGAAGGTTTTTCTATCCTCGGCTCTTATCCTCTTCATCCTGATGATTCTTTCAGGTATTTTGACAAGAATCGTACCTCAAGGAAGTTTTGAAAGGACTTTTCTGAATGGAAGAACGGTAATAGACCCGGAACGTTTCACTTTCCTAGAGTCCAAGCCTTTAGCTGTACACAAGTGGTTTCTTTCGCCAGTTCTTGTTCTCTTCACCACCGATGGACCTGTGGTTGCAACCATAATAATCTTCATACTTGTGATTGGTGGAATCTTCAGCGTTCTTGAGAAAAGTCAAATAATCAAGTACGCGATAATGCTAATAGTGAACAGGTTTGAAAACAAGAAATACCAGCTGCTTTCACTTGTAACCTTCTTCTTCATGATCTTTGGAGCACTCTTGGGAATCTTTGAGGAAATCGTTCCACTCGTACCAATCGTAGTCGCGTTATCGCTTTCCCTTGGATGGGATTCACTTGTAGGGCTTGGGATGAGCGTTCTTGCAACCGGTTTTGGTTTTTCTGCCGCACTCTTCAACCCATTCACGATAGGTGTTGCCCAAAAAGTCGCTGGGCTTCCCTTGTTTTCAGGAGCACTCTACAGACTTTTTGTTTTTGCAGCCATATACGTTATTCATTCGTACTTTCTGGTTGGCTACGCCAAAAAGATAGAGAAAAAACCACAACATTCCCTGGTCTATGAGGAAGACAGAGGCAAAAGAGAAATGCTTGTTCACTTTCTTTCAGACAACGATGTCAGGCAGATGGCCTCAAACACAAACCTCAAGAGGGCAACCGCAGTCTTTGGATTGTTTGTACTTCTGATGATCACCATCATAACCATATCACCGCATTTGTCAAGCATTTTCTCCTATTCGCTTCCAATCGTTGCTTTGCTTTTTTTGGTAGGTGGCGTTGTCTCGGCTTTTACAGCTGGCTTAAGGGGAAAGAAACTGCTTTCAACCTTGCTTTCAGGTACTGCGGCGATAGCACCCGGTACAATTTTGATACTTATGGCGGCAAGCGTGAAATACATTATCACAGAGGGACAGATTATGGACACGATTCTGTTTTACGCTTATAGATCAACGGCAAGCTCTAGTCCATTTTTGACGGTGATTTTCATTTACCTGATAGTCTTGGCGTTGAACTTCTTCATACCCTCTGGTTCTGCCAAAGCCGTTTTAATCATGCCCATAATTGCACCACTCGCGGACTTAGTCGGAATTACAAGACAGACAGCCGTTCTTGCTTTTTGTTTTGGAGATGGCTTCAGCAACATGCTATACCCAACAAACCCGGTGCTCTTGATATCCCTCGGACTTGCGATGATCAGCTATCCCAAATGGTTTAGATGGACTATAAAGTTGCAGCTGTTGGTTTTTCTTGCAACTTTCTTGCTGCTTGGTTTGGCTTTGAAGATAAACTACGGACCTTTCTGAAGAGGTGGTATCATGCAAACCGATGTTCAGATTTACAAAGCACCGGAAAAACTTTTGCAAAACCTGATCAGGTTCAACACGACCAACCCACCCGGAAACGAAGCTGACTGCGTACTTTACCTGAAAAATCTCTTAGAACAAGCAGGTATAGAAGCCAGGATTCTTGCCAAGGATGAAAAAAGGTTGAATCTCTACGCGAGGTTAAAGGGAGCGGGAAAGAGACCAGCTATCATGATGTACGGGCACGTCGATGTCGTTGGGGTTAAAGATCAAAATTGGAGCGTTGATCCATTCGAAGGTGTTATTAAAGACGGCTTTGTCTGGGGACGCGGTGCTTTGGATATGAAAGGTCCTATCAGTATGATGCTTTCTGCTTTCCTGAAAATGAAGATTGAAAACATTGAACCATCTGGAGATGTGATTCTTCTAATTCTGTCGGACGAAGAAGCCAACGGAGTGTACGGAGCAAAATTTTTGGTTGAAGAGCACGGTTATTTGTTCAAAGATGTGAAGTACGCAATAGGTGAAATAGGTGGTTTCACGATGTACATCATGGGCAAAAAGCTTTATCCAGTTATGGTCTCAGAAAAACAGTTTGCACACCTAAGACTGACTGTGAAAGGACCTGCCGGACATGCTTCAATGCCGTTGAAAAACACCGCAATGAGCAAAGCGGCGAGAATAATTTCAAAACTCGAAAATTCAAAGCTACCGATCAAACTCACAGAACCGGTGAGGCTAACGATAGAAGGCTTTTCAAAAGCACTTGGGTTTCCGGCAAATCTTTTGATGAAAACCCTGCTCAACCCAACTTTGGCGAATTTGATCCTGCAGTTGCCTTCAGAATCACTCAGATACTTCGATCTGGTTATGAGAAACACAGCTACTCCCACGATGATCCAAGGTGGTCACAAGATCAACGTCATACCATCCCAAGTGACCATCGATTTGGACTGCAGGTTGGTTCCAGCTGAATCGATGGAGAATTTGATTGACCAGATGAAAAAGCTTTTGAACGAAGACGCAGAATACGAGGTCGTGATCTTCGATGAAGGACCCAAAACCATCGATATGGGGTTATTCAGCACAATCAGCCAAGTTCTCAAATCCTTTGATCCAGACGGCAAGCCTATTCCATTTGTTTTACCGGCAGTCACCGATGCGAGGTTTTTCACAAGACTTGGCATACAGACTTACGGTTTCACACCCATGAAACTTCCCGAAGGGTTTGATTTTTACTCGCTCGCACACAACGCGGATGAAAGAATACCACTGCACAGTCTACACTTTGGCAGGGATGCCATCGTCAAATTGCTGCAGGCTTAAAAGCAAAGGGAAATTCTTCAAACCATCTGTCGGCGTTTGTTCAAGTTGTACTCGGCGTCCGATAGATGGCTTTTTGCGATCTGTATTCTCTTTTCAATTGGCATCGGATTACCCTCGTCGTCCACCACTTTGACACTACCTTTGACAAGCTTTGTTCTCCAACTTTTAGCGTGCTTGAATTCTTCGACCTCCAGCCAAAGATACGGTACAGGCAAAAATCCTGCTGCAAAGACTTTGTAAAAACCTTCTGCTGTGTACAAATCTGGAATACTTTCTTCAACTGAGTTTATCAGTTTCACGGCATCGCTGTAGAGTTCCTCCATTCTCTGTTTTACATCCTCGTTTTTGCCCATATCGTCAACCTTTCCTTTTCGCTTCAGCTCTCTGTACTTTTGAAGACCATGCTGCGTTATCTGAATACTCTCAACTATGACATCTGGTGTTGCAAGGTGAACTGCTTCAGAGTAGCTTACAACGTGTATTATCGAGGGACTTGAATCATTGTAAGGTTCTATATCGTCCATCAAAGCTGAAACAGCGGCAAGCTGTATCTTTGCTTCGTAAAGATCTGGTTTGAAATAATCAAGCCCGGCTCGTGGTTGGAGTATCACCCTGAAATTTTCATCCTCCAAAGTTCTAACAAGTTTAAGCATTGCCCGTGATTTTGCCAAATCCTGGACTCCCCAAGTTGACCTTGGTGTGTTGAGCATGTTTTGAAGGATGAAGGTTTTTATCCCAAGTTTTTTTGCAAGTTTTGCGGAAAGGTACGCCGAAACTATGTAAGTCACATCGTCAGCTCCTCTGAACGCAAAATGGTGTGGAACATTCGCTTCAAACGGTTTATTCGTCGTGGCAATGTATTTGATCGTTTCAACGTGCTCTTTCAGATTGGTGTAAAGATCATACGGACCTCTTCCATCCAATTTGTTGAACCACCACAGTGAAAGGGCATGCCAACATATGTTTATAGTGTCTTCGTACATTTTCGCAAGCTGCAGGATATTTTTTGTTCCAGCATAAGTTCTCACAAGCATAGGTCTTGAAGCTTCCCAGACCATTCTGTACTCTTCTGCGGAGTTTATCGGCACTCCTCCTCCGTTCGGCAAACCTGTCCAATCTTCGCCGAAATTCGACTGAGAAAGTTGTGAAGTACCTATGGAAAGTATGTCCAGATAATTGGATTTTGCAAGAATCTTGCACCAAGAAATAAATTCCTGCACCGCCTCTTCCCGCTTCAACTCAGCTCGATACGGACCAACGTGGACTCTTATCAACGGCTCGAAATTGTCTTTCATATTCGCTTCGAGTCTTTTGACAACAGTGTCTTTCTTTGTACCAAATTCTTCATAGGTAGCCCTGTTTGGTGGAGCGTATTTCAAATACTCCTGAGCGTCAACAACTTCTTTTCCAAACTGTAAGAGCATCTCGTCGTATTTCGCAGCTTCCACGACGTCCTTTGGAATCTTTGAAGCTGGAACACCCATTTTCAGCAAGGTTTCACTTGCAGATTCAGCACCTCTGAAAGTAACTACCAGTCCTCCAAATTCCTTTTCTATCAACTCGCAAGCCTTTGGAAGCCCACCGAAAAACACCAATTCGACCTGACCACCTTGAAATTTGAACATCCTTTCTTTTTTCATCTGCGAAACAATGTGGCTTACCATATCAAAAGCGTCATTTGGATCGAGTCTGTAGCTAAAGCCCACCCTTGTGATTCCATTTTGCCTGATCCAGTCCGTTATGGTTTTTCTCTGCTTTTCATCTTTGTAGTCGGCAATGGCTTTTGAAACCTCCTCACTTGCTATGACTATGTCATATCCACAGTCTTTCAACAGCTCGCTCACAGTTGCTATACCCAAAGTATGAGCATCAACGAATGGTTTTATAAAACCATATCTGATCCTGCTTGCCATTAAAATCACCTCAGTGAAATTTCGTTGCTTTGCGTATATATTGCTTAGATGTTACGACAAAGCTCAAGGCATCTTGTATTATACCAGACCGGATTCTTGACTTAGTTTTATCAAATCTTCACATGCTCATCGTAAGCTTTTTTCATGCGTTTCAAAGCTTCACTTAAAACATCCATTGTGGTTGCAAAATTCAGCCTGACAAACTTCTGCTCTCCAAAATCTTTCCCGTCGTTGAGATACACCCTTGCCTCTTTTAGAAAGAATTTCTGTGGGTTTTCTACATTCATGCTCGAGCAATCAATCCAAAGAAGATATGTGCCCTCAGGGAGCGTGCATTTCAAGAGTGGCATTTCCTTCTTGATAAAATCAACAGCATAATCTCTGTTGTTTTGAAGTGTATCAAGAATTTCTTTCAACCAATCATCGCAGTCCTTGTACGCAGCCTTCAAAGCCTCTATTCCGAAAATGTTACCCACCGTGAGTTCTAAACTGCCAACCGCTGCCTTATAGGTGTTCCTCAAATAGTCATCTCTGATAATCCCATAGGAATTTGTTAAACCAGGTATGTTGAACGTCTTTCCAGGCGAATTGAGAACGATGATTCTTTCATAGTCGAAGTTCAGAACGCTGACAAACTTGTGACCTGGATACACGAGATCTCCATGGATTTCATCGCTTATGAGAAACAGATTGTGCTGCTTTGCAATATTCACAAGTTCTTCCAATTCTTCTTCTTCCCAGACCCTTCCAACGGGATTGTGTGGATTCGAGATGATCATCATCTTTGTTCTTTCGTCTATACAGGCTTTCAAACTGTCATAATCCATGGTGTAATACATTTCTTCTTTCTTCAATCTGTTCTCAACAACAATACGACCATTTGCCGAAACAACGTGGAAAAACGGTGGATAAACAGGCGGTTGGATCACCACCTTGTCCCCCGGATTGGTCAACCAGTTGATGAGAACAGCCATCATTGGCATCACGCCAGGACCGTCGACGATCCACTCTCTTTTTATGCAAAGATTGTATCTTCTTAGATACCAGCCAACGATTGCTTGGTAGTACTCATCATCTCTGAATGTGTAACCGAAAACACCATGTTCAGCTCTTTTTTTCAACCTTTCAACCAACTCTGGACACGACGCAAAATCCATATCCGCAACCCAGAGTGGTAAAACGTCTTCACCGTGAAGATTCAATATCATATCCCACTTCACAGAAGAAGTATTTCTTCTCTTCATCATGTCTTACTCCTCCCCAATTCGTTCACACACTAACGTGTTCTCGATCCAATTTACATACTAGCATCGATGCTATGATAATCAAAATCCAATAAAATTGGCTGGAAAATAGCTTGTGATTGACTGTTGCAGTGTAACGTATGAATTGATGCCATAATGTGCCATCGTCAAGCTAGAGCAGGGAACATAGATAAGGAAGATGTTAATAAAATACTTGCCTTTCATAACGAAAATTGTTGAGGCGAGAAGCGAAAGGCTAGAAGGTTTATGTACTCGTTGGTCCAAAAACTTTCTCAGCCGCTGCAGATTTCGCAGCAATGGTGAAAGATCTGGGAGTGGCTACGGTTATCGGCGAAGAAACAGGAGGACTTGCCTCTTGTTACGGTGATGTTTTGTCTCTAACCCTGCCGAACAGTAGAATACAACTTGGAGTGTTCTACAAGTGCTTTGTCCGTTGCGGCGGTTTCGATGACAAAAAAGCAATGCCCTGCAAGTTCTTCTTCTTTAGGGGAATGGGTAAGGGGTTTGTTGCTTGTATTTGTGTTATGATTGTATAGGGTTATAATTATGCAATTAAGAAAAACCAGATGGAGTCTGTATAATTTGAACTATCATTTTGTATGGATACCCAAATATCGCAGAAGAGTTTTAGTTGAAAACGTCAAAGAAGAGCTTGAAAAACTTATCTTTGAAATTGGTAAGAAGCACAAAATTGAAGTCCTATCTTTATCAGTTCGACCATATTCGTCTTTTTGTTTCAGCACCACCACGCCTATCTCCTGCACAAATAGCTAATTTGTTCAAAGGAGTTTCTTCAAAAAAACTAATGGAAAAATTTCCGTATTTAAAAACAAAGGAAGGATTGTGGAGCAGAACATACTATGTAGGCTCAGCAGGAACAGTCTCAGAGGAAACTATCAGGAGATATATTGAAGAATGTCAAGATATGTAGTCAGAACATACAAAGTCGTTGTTCCAAAAGAACTTTATCCTTTGTGTGCTGAACTTAACAAAACTGCAGCACGAATATATAACAAAACCATGTCGTTGGTTAAAAAGATAAAATACAAGAAAGGCTTCTGGCTCTCTCCTAGTAACACACAAAAATACATTCTGCGCTGGGCTTACAATATCAATGTTCATACCCATTCTAAACAGGCCATAATCCAGCAGTACTTTCAGGCTCTTGATAGTTACTTCAATGCTGTCAAGACAAAACCAGATTTAAAGCTGCCATATAAAAAGAAAAGATTTATGCCGTTCATCTCAGATACCGCAACAAGGAACTTGCAAAGTTTCAACGGATGTTGAGCCGATGCAAGAAAGGGTCTAAAAGATATAGAAAACTCGTGAAGGCAAAAAAGAAGATGTTAAGACGGACAAGACATCAAATAAAGGACATTCTGCATAAGATAACCAGCAACTTTCTCAAGAAGTGTTTGCAAAAAGGGATTGGAACTATTGCAGTAGGAGATATTACAAATATTCTGGGGCGGGTTCAAGGAAACGACAACGTAAACCAGAAACTCCATCAATGGTGTTTTAAAAAGATGATAGACATGCTAACCTATAAAGCTCAACTGCTAGGAATAGATGTAAAATTGGTCCCAGAAGAGTATACTAGCCAGACTTGTCCTGCATGTGGTAGTAGAAATCATTCAAACAACCGCAACTATAAGTGCCAAAATTGTGGGTTCAAGTATCACAGGGACGGAGTAGGGGCGATAAACATATATGTAAGGTATCTTGGGAAGAAATTCCAAGTAGTAGCGGGGTTGGCACCCGTCAGAGGTGTAAGGTTTGGACCACACCTCTGTGGCTATGGAGTATCAAACGCTCCATGGAAGGCAGCCTAAAGAGCTGCCAAGAATCCCATCCCCTTTAGGAGATTGGGAGTGTCAACGTTATACAAAATATCCGATGATGTAAAATAAGAGATAGTTCA
>FWWL01003376.1_pt1 | contig 29363 bp, 29 predicted proteins | sample 2228331 | NCBI WGS metagenome assembly FWWL01 (sample SAMEA103939775, study PRJEB20133) | metagenome
CTGGGGTCCACATCGCTCGCTCCAAGATGGCCTGAACAACCCCTTGGAATCACGAGTGCCCCAGTCGCTCAACCCTTTCGGGACGGGCTCTTAGAAAGCGAGCCATCTCCGGTTCGTGGTCATACGACCGCAACAACATTCGGTTCCAGTACGGATCATGAGCGGGAAAAGAGACCTCAGCGTCCGACCCTAGCCTGATCATTGCGCTGCGGTCTGCCCAAATCGAGGAGCCAATCAGCCGACAGGCCTTGTAGAGCCCGCGCTGCACGAAAGGCTTGGAGATTGCACCGTATGCGTCAAGCAAGGCGATCGCTGCGTAGTCTCTGACACGTGGTGCCAGCACACGGCCGGTGCCGCGATCGATTTCAATTTTGTCTTTAGCATCAATCATATGGGTCATGGCAGCCTCCAGCATTTCAATAACAGCCTTTGGTTGAACGAGCGGTAAAAATCCTCGCCTTCCGCGCATTCAGGTTGACAGGACAAAAAACCTATTATAGGAATGTTCTTGTTATGTTCACACAAAGGGAGATTGCACATGCCTTCCTACGCCCTCTTTGACGATGTCGTCGTCGCTCGAACTGCTTCCGCCACGACCGGCTGGACGACGTTCACGGCGTTGCAGACCGTTTTCGATTTCGCGCGCAATTAAGGCCGGCCGCTGTTTTTCCAACCCGGGAATTACGATTCTGGTACGACTACTGTTCTGACATCCAATGGTGGCGGCAAGCCACTTCAGGCGCGAGCCATCCCCGGATCGGTTGCGCTCCGATTTAACGGAGCCAACATTTTCCTGAGAGTTGAAGGGCAGAGCAATGTCCGGTTCGATGGGCTGATTTTCGACGGCCAGAATCGTCCGCTCACCGACTATGTATCCCAGCGACCGGCTTTGATCGCAGTGGCTAGCGGGGCTAAGAATGTTGCATTCGAGAACTGCAGCATCATCAACTCGCCCGGCATCGGTCTCTATGTCGCAAGTGATGCCGAGGCGTTGATCAGGGCAAACAGCCTTACATCGCACTCCATCGGAATCTGGAGCGAGAACGCCAAGATCAGCGCGCTGAGCAACACTCTGTCCACGATGTCGAATAATGGCATCGCGATCTGGCGTGATACTTTGACCGGCGACAGCTCGACGATCTCCGGCAACACGATCAATGGTATCGAGACCGCAGCGGGTGGGACAGGCCAGAACGGCAATGGCGTCAGCACATTTCGGGCAATTGGCGTGACCATCACCGACAACAAAATTTTCAACACGAAATACTCTGCCGTCCGCTGCAATGGTGGCGGACAGTTCATTATCTCGAACAACAGCATCTTCAACACGCGGGAAGTTGCCATCTTCGTCGAAGCGCCTGGTCCCGGCATTGATCTGACTGGCGCGATCGTCGCGAACAACTCTCTCGACACGGTTGGCAACGGCATCAACGTCGCGAATTCTGGTCAGTTCGGCGATGGCACTTCTCGAAGCGTGATTATCGAGGGCAACCGGATCAGCACGATCCTCAACAACCCGATACCTGATCCCGGCTACTCGCCGCCCTCGACGATCGGCAATGGCATCATGGTCGAACAGGACTGTGTCGTCTCTGGCAATCTGATCGAGAACGCAGCCCGTGTTGGCATCCAAGCCGGCATCAATTCCGGCGCTCGCGATCTGGTCGTTACCGGCAACCTGGTGATCAATGCGCCGATCGGCATTGGCGTGTCCAATGACGCAGTTTCCGGCTCCGGCCGCAGCGTGGTCGTTTCGGGAAATATCGTGAGAGGCGCTAATATCGGCGGCATCGTTCCCACCGTGTTTACGGGAACGACGATAAACCGGGTCGGGACGACCGAGTACGGCAACCAACTCGCAACTACGGCAGGGAGCGTCACCTTCGGCCACAATCGCTACCTCTGAATTCGAACCAATCCAAAAACTGCGGCCGGGGCTCCTCTCCCGGTCGCATGCAGTTGAGGCGGGCGTGTCATGCCGCTTTGGTCAACGTGAAATCGACATGGATAGCGTCATAGGGGAAAATCACGCCGCGGTCGGCGCGATCGAGGATCCCGGCAGTGAGCAAGGCCTGGACATCGCCATGCACGGCTTTGACGTCGCGGCCGACACGGCGGGCGATCTCACGGATCGCCATCTCGCCCTCGCCGGTCATGGTGCGCAGGATTTCCCAACGCTTGGCGGTTAGCACCTTCCAGAGCAGCTCGGCCGAGGCGAACGACAGATGCGCGCCCTGCGCCTCGCCACGAAACGCAGCCGCCATCCGCTGCTGGGTTGCCTCAGTCGAAGGAAGGCCAAGAGTCACCGTGTTCATAGTTCGTTGTTCCTCTTCGCCATCCAGGATTCGACATCGTTCCAAAAATCGACACGCAAACGCTCCGGATCGACGAATGCGTAGGGCGCCTCGTGCTCGCCCAGGTGTTTATGGTCGCCCTTGCCGGCCTCATTGTCGTATCGCAGCACGCAGACCCCATCGCTGATCAGCGCCAGGCTGTACTTGAACGCATGTAGCGAGCCCCGCACGGACGATGGAACACGCCAGATCACGATCTCGGCGAACGCAGTCTCCATCAGGATCAACCGTTCGCGCAGCAGCAGGGTTGCATTCATGTTGGATAATAGTCCAACGATGACCGTGTTGTCAACATCTCCAACACGGTCATCGTTGCATGTTAGCAGGTATGGCTCGTCCCGGCTTCGCCATGACCGGGCTCTACTCGGGGCGCAGACGCCCCTCCCCGAGCCGCCGATCGGCGTCTCGGCCTTGCGGTCACGATCCCTCACGCGGGCCGGCGCCAGGCGCCGGCAAAAGCCGCGCCGCCGGCGCGATGATGTTGCGCTTGGCGGGGAGAGAGGCGCGCGGCCCTCTCTCCCCAGCAAGAGCCAAATCGGGTCTCCCCATCCTTCCGCGCCGCAAGCGGCTTGTGCAGGACCGGGACGAGGACCCGCGTGCCGCCGCCCCTCGCCCGGCGCGAAGCCGCGTGGGTGATCCCCCTCCCGATTTGGCTCTTGCCCCCCTCTCTCCCCGCTGCTCGCCGCGAAGGCAGGAGTGCAGGCGGACCTGCACCCTGCCGGGTGACGGGCCTACAGCCTCAAACAGGAGAGACCACCATGACCACGACGATCACCAAGACTGCCGCCATCGGCACGCTCGCCACCGCCTTCCAGCACATCGCCCTGACGAAGCTCGTTCCCAGTGTCGCCAACGTTCGCAAGGTGAACGCGACCGCCGGGATCGGCGAATTGGCCGACAGCATCGAGGCGCATGGCCTGATCCAGAACCTCACCGTCAGGAAGGCGGGCAAGGGCCAGAAGTTCGAGGTCGTCGCCGGCGCGCGTCGGCTGGCGGCGCTGCGGCTCTTAGCCAAGGAGGGTCGGATCGGCAAGGACATCGCCATCCTCTGCAATGTGCTGGCGGCCGAGCGCGATACTGAGATCTCCCTTGCCGAGAACACCCAGCGTGAGGCCATGCATGTCGTCGACGAGGTGCTGGCCTATCAGCGCCTTGTCGAGGACGGGCTGCCGGTTGACGCGATCGCCAGCCGGTTTGGCCAGTCCGTCGTCACGGTGCGCCAGCGCTTGAAGCTCGCCAGCCTGTCGCCGGCCATTTTGGACGAGATGCGCGGGGATGCCATCACGATCGAGCAGGCCCGCGCGCTGGCGATCAGCGATGATCACGCGGCGCAGGAAACGGCTTGGTTCGGGCGCGAAGGCTGGAGCCGCAGCCCCGGCAATCTGCGCGCGGTGCTGACTGACGAGCATATCCGCAGTAGCGATCGGCTAGCGCGCTTCATCGGCATCGAGGCCTATGAGGCTGCCGGCGGGGCCGTGCTGCGCGACCTGTTCTCGCAGGATCAGGCGACCTTCCTGACCAACCGGCCCTTGGCGATGGAGCTGGCGGCCGAGCGGCTACAAGCCGTCGCGGATGCCGTCCGGCCGGAAGGATGGGCATGGGCGGACATCAGCATCGAGGCCGACAGCCTTCATCAGATGGGCTATGGTCGCATCCACCCTCGCCGCCGCGATCACTCGCAAGCCGAACAGGCCGAGCTTGCCGCGTTGGGCGAGAGCTACGACGCCATGGCCGAGCAGATCGAATCCCATGCCGAGGGCGATCCGCAGATCGCGGCCGACGAAGACCGACTTGCCGAAATCGAACAACGCATCGACGCCATCAAGCATGCGGCCGAGAGCTTCGTTCCCGAGGAACAGGCTTTGGCCGGTTGCCTTGTCGCGATCGGATATGACGGCGCGCTTCAGGTGACGCGCGGTCTTGTCAAGGCAGAGGATCGCTTGGCGCTGGAGCGGCTGCATCATGGTGAGCAGGGCGATCAGGATGATGGCGAGACCCCTGCCCTGCCCTCACAGCCCGACACCACGGAGCCGAGCGGATATTCCGCGACGCTGATCGAGGAGCTGACGGCGATCCGGACAGCGGCGATGCGGGTCGAGATTTCGCAGCGGCCGACCATCGCGATGGCGGCGATGCTGCATCCCTTGGTGCTGGCCAGCTTCTATGGCCGTTATCAGGGCCTGCACATGCACTCAGCCGTCGAGGTTAGGGGTGAGCGCAAGGCGCTCGAACTCAGCATCAAGCAGTCCGAGGCCTGCCGGGCGCTGTCGGGCTGGACCGAGATTGTCGAGGCTTGGGGCTACCGCCTTCCCGGTGATCAGGCCGATCTCTGGGCATGGCTTATCGACCAGCCGATCGACACGCTGACCGATCTTCTCGCCGTGGTGTCGGCAGCGAACCTCAATGCGGTCACCGCGCGCCATGAGATCAGCCGTGGCCGGATGGCGCAGGCGAACCAGATCGCGCAGGCCGTCGATCTCGACATGCAGTTATGGTGGAGCCCGGAACAGGAGTTCCTGTCGCGCCTGTCGAAATCGACCATCGCCGCGATTCTTCGCGAGGCCGGGTGTTCCGAGGACGCCGCCAAGGCGATCGAGCGCAGCCCTAAGCCTGAGGCCGTCGCTCAGGCCGAACGCGAACTGGACGGCAAGGGCTGGCTCCCCTCCCCGCTCCTGACGCCCGGTGCCGTTCAGTCCGACGCCGCCGATCGCGAGCATGTTGATGCTGCCGGCGAGGCACCAATGGCGATGGCGGCCGAGTAAGCAGTCGCGCCGCCGGCATCCACACATTCTTCGATTGGATCAACCACCCGGGTCTCATGGCCCGGGCGGTGCTCGCGCGCCGGGACTGCTCCTGCGCGAGATCGACCCGCCCAGGACCAGATCAGGGGCGCCCCAAAGCCCCGCCCCTCATGCTCCCCTCCCCACCCAAGGCAAAGAACTGTCAAAAAAGCGGCTTTGATATCAGCTAGCTACTAGATAGCTATCAAGTAGCTAGCTAATATGAATTGATATTGGTAGCTATCTGTTAGCTACTCGATATCTAAAGTGCGCCAAACGAAGGATTCGCCCATGCCAACAATCGCATTTGCAAACCCGAAGGGGGGAGCGGGTAAGACCACGGCCGCTCTTCTGCTCGCGTCGGAACTGGCAGCGAAGGGTGCCAAAGTCACCATAATCGATGCCGATCCCGAAAGATGGATATCTCAGTGGGGTGAGCTGAAAGGGAAACCAGATAATATTAAAATAATAAAAAATGCGACTGAAGATACGATAGTCGATCAAATCGATGATGCTTCGCGCGATTCTCAATTTGTTATAGTCGATTTGGAAGGAACGGCCAGTCTTATGGTCGCCAATACGATTGGAATGGCCGATCTTGTTATAATTCCAACCCAAGGTTCAGCAATGGATGCAAAGGGTGGCGCAAAAACAATTCGGCTTATTCGAAACCAAGAGCGGATGGCGCGTCGCCGGATTGCGCATAGCGTTCTCTTAACGCGGACAAGCGCTGCCGTGACCTCACGCTCCCTGCGCAACGTTCAAGAGCAGCTTGCGAAAAGCGGAGTCGACGTGTTCATCACTCCAATCGTCGAGCGAGCGGCGTTTCGAGATATATTCGATTTCGGCGGTACTTTGGCGTCGCTTGATCCTCGAAATGTCAGCAACCTCGAAAAAGCCCGCGAGAATGCACGCGAGTTTGCAGGCGAGGTTATCGCAAAGCTGAAGCAATCGACTCAAGACGAGAAGGTAGCCTGACATGACCAATGAGCGCCCGGACTTGGGGTTTGGCGGAGAGTTGGATGGGTTCGATCCCAAGGCATGGGACTCAGCCACCAAGAAGAACAGTGTTCCAAGGCCACCTAAGGAAGCGACCATGCAAATGGCCGAGGCTATCGGGTTCAAAAGCCGCGAACCGAAATTGCCAGTGACGGTCAATCACAAAATCGATCGGCGTCGGCGTACGGGACGCAACGCACAGTTTAATTTGAAAGCTAGACCCGAGACCATTGAGGCCTTCTGCCGGATAGCTGACCGTAAGGGATGGGGCCTTGGTGAAACGCTCGAAGAAGCAGTGATGTTGCTCGAGCGGGAGCTCTCCGGCGCGAAATAGGCCTGCCGATTTTCTGGGTTGCAAGAATCGTATGACTCGCACATCGTCACTAGTGCTTTGAGGGTGATTCTAGTGTCCGCGTCGCTGCAAAAATCCGCTCCCCGTATGGCTGCCATTCGATCACGGCGGCACGAGGCTGGATTCTATGAGACCACTGTTTTCGTCCACGAGCTTGCTCGGAAGGCGATCGACAGCGCGATAGCGACGGGACGCTTCAAATCACGCAGAGAAGCCATGGAGGCCGTTATTCACGCGGCATACATGCCAGAGGAAAGTGCAACCAGTCCGCGCTGACCCCTGAAAAGCGAAAAGGCCCCAGCTTTGGCGAGCTGAAGGCCTTTTGTGACGGCTGTGAGAGCCGCCCGTAGAACGGCTTAAAATCTCTCACAGCCGGATCGTTCTGTCAACGCAAACCATTTGGTTTGCGAACGGATATCTATGCCCTTCGCACAGGCGAGGGGGAATGGGGTCCGATCGCGGATCTGTGCCTGCACGGGATGAGCTTGGAGGGAAGTTCGACGCGGCCCAGCCTTGAAGGATCGGGCCATGTTCGCAGTCGAGATGTCGAGGGTAATCGCGGAGGTGCGTACGCTGTCGCGCCTGGACGAAATTGCCCGCGATCTGTGGAGCGCCTTTGGCGCGAATGCTCTGACGGAGGAGCAGGCGCAGGCGCTCAGCGAGGCGATCGAGGCGCGCAAGCGCCAGGTGAGGGGCCAGGACCGGGTCGCGGTGCGCGCGCCCACGGCGGCGCTCGAGCGGGCGCTGGATGGGCAGAACAGCATCTTCCCGCCGAAGCGTCGGCCGAAGTCGCCCGACCGCCAGCGCTCGATCGCGCGCCGGCGACGGCTGGCAGCGTCAGGGCCCATGCCGCCGCAGATTGCGGCGAAGTTCACGACGGGCCAGCTCGCGGTGATGCGGATTATCGCCGACGAGGTCGAGAGCAGGCGGGGCACCTGCGCGCTGACGATCGGCGAGATCGCTTCGCGCGCCGGCGTGTGCATCGCGCTGGCGCGCAACGCCATCCGGATCGCCGAGCGGCTGTTCCTGATCAGCACGCAGTTCCGCAAGAGGGAAGGGCGCCCGCATCTGCCCTCAGTGATCCGCATCGTTTCGCAGGCCTGGAACGCCTGGCTGATCATCGGCGGCAAGGTCCGCCGCCACGCGATCAACGCCGAGCGCGAAGATGGGACCTTGCCGTTTCGAGCGCAGACGGCAGGTAGCAAATCCTCGCGAAAGATAGGGTCTAGAAAAATGGGCCCCACGGGCACCGATCTATCCAGATCGGCTTCTTCTATAAGCGGACGACCGCAAACAGAGGCGGCGCAAAGACCCTCCGGGCGGCCTACGGCCGTCGCCTGACGGCGATCAGCGCCGCCTCGCGGCCGACTTCAAGCTCGATTCTGCTCCACCTGAGCAAACGGCACCCTCGCAATTGGCTTTTCGAAAAAGCCAAAGGATTTCGGTCGAGTTTCGCGATTTCGCGGAAGGAGACATGCGCGGTGTGCATGCGGCCGTTCGGTTTGACGATCGAGCAAAGGATGGGGGATCACCTTGGCAAATCTGGTGTCCGGGCGCATATTCTAGTCACGGTGACCAGTGGGGCAGCAATTGATGAAATCCAATCGGAGCGAGCAGACCACGATCGGCCTCGGCGAGCGTTGGCGCCTTCAGGACGCCAAGGCGCGGTTCAGCGAGGTCGTGAAGCGGGCGCGCGAGCATGGGCCACAGCGCGTGACGCTGCACGGCAAGGATGCGGTCGTGATCGTCTCGGCCGAATCTTATGACCGCGAGCGGGAACGTCACACCGGGCGTCGCCTGGTCGAGGCTTTGGCCGCGTCGCCCTTGGCCGACATCATGCTGGAGCGGCCCTTCATTTCCGGGCCGGTCCGGGACGTCGAGGTGTGAACGGCTTTCTGCTGGACACCAACGTACTGTCGGAGCTGCGGAAGCCGCGGCCCGACCAGGCGGTCGCCGGGTTCGTGTCCGCCCAGCCGGAAGAGACTTTGTTCGTGTCGGAGGTGACCTTCGCCGAGATCCGTTTCGGAATCGAGCAGGCTCCCGACGCCGAGCGCCGCGCCGTCGTGTCGGACTGGCTAGCGCACACCTTACGTCCTCTGTTTTTCAGCCGCACGCTGCCTCTGACCGAGGACGTCATCCTGCGGTGGCGGATGTTGCTGGAGGCCGGTCGCCGGCGGGGGCACAATTTCGGGCAGCTCGACCTGTTCATCGCGGCTACGGCGGCTGTTGGCAACTTGATCGTCGTGAGCCGCGACGAGACGCATTTCGTCGCCGCCGGCGTGCCCATCCTCAACCCTTGGACGGGTCGTTACACGACGGGCCCCGGCCGGAGACATGACGGCGTCCGACCTTCTGTCGCGACTGACGACGATCTGACCGCGATGAGCGGGCCAGATTGTAAAAATACGGCTCGACCGAGCCAGGTTTCTTCCACCATCGAGGGATTTCGATGTCTGACAACGATGAAGAGCTGATCGCGCTGACGGCGTCGATCGTGTCGGCCTACGTGACGCGCAACAACGTGCCGACAGCCGACCTGCCGCGCCTGATCGCGAGCACCCATATAGCGCTCGCCACCTTGGCAGGCCCGCCTGCGCCCGCTGCGGCCGACCCGCTGGTTCCGGCCGTGCCGATCCGTCGATCGGTGATGCCCGACGCGATCATCTGCCTTGAGGACGGAAGAGCGTTCAAATCCCTGAAACGGCATCTGAGTGCGAGCTATGGCTTAACGCCGGACCAGTACCGCAGAAAATGGAATCTGCCGGCCGATTATCCGATGGTCGCTCCGAACTACGCCGAGGCGCGCTCGGCTTTGGCAAAGTCCATGGGGCTGGGCCGTAAGGGAGCCGCAAGCGCACGAGCGCGGGCCAAAACTTGAGATGGATCATGTCAGTCGGGAGTGTTCATGTGCTCGACGGACCAATTGAATGTCTGTTTGGCTTGGCTGTCACGTCATTCTGCGTTGTTTGGCGTGATGATAAGCGGTCTCGCGGCTTTGCCGCGCCGGCCCGGAGGCGAGCGCGCTTTTCCATAGTGCCGTAGAGAGCCGGAGGGCCGCATGCAGGAGCTTTCGGCGCTAGCGCCGGTCCGCCTGCTTCAAGAGCCCCAGCGCCCTCGGGATCACCTGTCAGGCCTGATCGAACGAGCCTTCGAACTCGCGATCGGCGAAGTAGCGCAGCTTGCCGGTGACGATGGGCCGCTGGTTGGCGATGAAGAGCATCTGCCTGGTCGGATGCATGTCGCGGACCTCGTCGGGCGTCATTAGCGGTCGGGCGACGTGCTGCTCGCCATAGGAGATTCCTGACTTTTCGGCGTCGAGCGCGCGGCTCATGGTCTGGAAGACGACGGTCTCTTGGCCGGTGAGATCTGAGACCAGGCGGGCGCTGTCATGATCGTTGACGCCAAAAACCTGGAGGCGGAGCCCCCAAACGGGGGCACTCTCGCCCGCTTTTAAGGGGGCCTACCGACCCCGCGTGGGCGGATTGGCGGGCCTCCGCTACGCTCCGGCCAAGGGCTTTTCGAGGAAGGGAGGGCGAGAATTCCCCAGCTCGGATCCCAAGGGATTTTAAGTCTCTTGCGTCTACCTGTTTGGCGGGGAGGGGTGCATAGGACTGCAAATCCTTGGACCCTCTGCTCCCAAAGCAGATGCGCTACCGAAGCTGCGATGTCCGAGAAGGGTCGAGAGCTGCCTCCTCCAGGTCGAGCGGTGACCTTGTCTGCTCGGGATTCGCCGAATGGGATTTATGGAACGTGGCGGTCGCGACGCGCTTGTCTTTGCGGCGCATTCATTGAATGATTGCTCTCAATCTCTTTGAGAAGGCGGTGCCGCAATGTCCCGATCCGAACGGATACCCGAGATGATCGATTCCCGCGCGGTGCGGAACCTGGTCGAAGCCCAGGCGATCCGCAGTGCCATCGTGCTTGGCCAGCCCGGTGGCTGGGCGGTTCTGGTGCGCTACGGCGCCCTTGAACGCGCGGTCGCTTCGACACGCCGACAGCTGCGGACGTGGCGCCATCTCAACAGCGCCGCGGCCTTCGTACAGGGGGAACTGGGCTTGGCCCGCTTTGAGGTCGATGCCAGCGGTCATGAGGAGGCCGGTGGGCACCGCCGGCCCGACCAGGCCGAGCGGCTGCGGCGCCAGCGCGAGGCGGCGGACCACGACGCTTGGTTCCGGGCCGAGGTGCAGGCCGGCCTCGAGGAGGCCGATCGCGACGAGCTGATCGAAGCTGACGAGGCTTTTGCTGCGGTCGAGGCGGCGATCGTGGCGGCGACCCAACGCCAATGAGGGTCGTCTACAGCCGCCGCGCGCTGCAAAATCTGGCTCATCACGCCAGCATCATCGCTCAGGACAATCCGACCGCCGCTCGCGACCAGGTCATCCGGATCCGCGCGGCGATCGATAAGCTGGGCGGGTTTCCAGAGATGGGTCGGGTCGGCCGGATCGAGGGCACCCGGGAGTTCCCGCCGACGCGGACGCCCTTCGTGGTGGTGTATCGGGTCGAGGCGGCCCGGATCGTGATCGTGCGGGTTCTGCACGGCCGTCAGCGCTATCCCTGAGGGGGATTCTGCCGCCGCTGGGCTAATTCGGCCGCGAGCTCTGTGAAGAGTGGCTTATCGCGTGGCTGCATGGTGCTGATCCAGTGGAACACTAGATTGTCCAGGTTTTTGACGTTCTTGAGCTCCTCGAGCAGTTTCGCGCCGAGCAAAATTTTCCGACGGGTGTCGTCCTTTCGAGCTGCCTTCCGTTCCTGGGTTTGAATTTTCTGCAGCTTGAGTTTGGCTTTCTGGAGATCCTCCAGAACCTTCTTTTTGCGAGCCACCAAGGGGCTCTCTTCCATATCGTTCATTGCAATATCCAGTTTGGTCCATCGCGACAGGATAGTTGCGGGATGGCGAGGTGTCACGTACCATTAGAAAGCAAGGGGAAGTTACTAAAAGGCGCACTTATGCAAACTTCGCGAGTTTGCGTACGGCAAGGGCCAAGCCCCTGCACCCCATAGCGGCGGAAACGGATGGCGATTTATCATCTCAGCGTCAAAGCGATTTCACGCTCAGCCGGTCGTTCTGCGACCGCTGCTGCAGCGTATCGTTCCGGCGCCCGGATCGAGGATCGCGGTAGCGGCCTGATCCACGACTATCGCCGGCGTTCCGGAGTCGCCGGCTCCTTCGTCGTCGCGCCGGCGACGGCCGAATGGGCCGCGGATCGGGCCGAACTCTGGAACGCAGCGGAGCTGGCCGAGAAGCGCTGCAACAGCACTGTCGCCCGGGAGTACGAGCTTGCTCTGCCTGCCGAGCTCGACGCCGTCGGGCGGTCGATGCTGGCCAAGCGCTTTGCCCGTCACCTGGTCGAGACCTACGGGGTCGCAGCCGATGTCGCGATCCATGTCCCGAACCTGGAGGGCGACCAGCGCAATCATCACGCCCACATCCTGACGACCACCCGTGTGGTTGAGGCGGATGGGTCCCTCGGGGCCAAGACCCGGATCCTGGACGCGGCCCAGACGGGCTCGGCCGAGATCGAGAAACTCCGGTCGGTCTGGGCCGAGATGGCCAACCAGGCCCTACTCGAGGCGGGTCGCTCCGAGCGGATTGACCATCGCTCGCGCGCCGCCGCTGGCTTGGTCGGTCCGGGCACGAAGCACCTCGGGCCTGACCTGACCGCCGTCGAACGCCGCCGGCGTCGTGAGGCTCGCCAGGCAGGCGCGGCCTATGTGCCTGGGTCCCGTCGCGCTCGCCTCAACAACGAGATCCGTGAGGCGCGCCAGGACTACAGCCGGGCTGCCCGGGAGCTCCGAGAGATCCAGGCCGATCAGGAGGCCCAGGAGCAGCAACGGCGGGCCGGTGAGACCGCAGTTGCTCAGAGGGCCGGCTTGGGCACTCAGGCCGCCCAGGAGGCTCAAGAGCGGGCCGTCCGGCAATTGCTGAAGTCCAGCCCGCCTCGGGCGTCCGACCCGCTGGCCGCGGCCGCGAAAGTGGCCGTGCAGGCGACGGCCCCAGAACCGCTCGCGAAACCCGCTCCGGCGCCGTGGCGCCTCGAACACGCCACCGATCGCGAAAAGCCGTTAGTGGCGTTGCTCCTGCTGTTCATCGAGAAGCGGCAGCGGCGCGAGCCGATCGCAGCCCGACAGGAAGCTCTGCTAGGTGCCGTCGTTCGCGCCCTCGGCGAGATCATCGTCAGAGCCGTCAGCAATCTCGCCCAAAGGCTGGAAGCGCTTCGGCACGACCCAATTGAAGGGATTTGGGTCGCCAAGACGCGCGAGACGATCAGGAGCTGGGAGATTCCGGGACCCGAAATGTACAAGCGTCTTCGTCAGGAGGGGCACCTGGGCGGGCCTGAGACACCCGATCAGCAGCCCAAACTAAGCTCACCGCAGCTGGGGCGCGACGGCTTCGAAAGGTGAGGCAGCTCAAGCACTCCCTTCACATGGGAGTGCTCGCTAGCCTGCCAATCGGCGCCACCACGGTCGCTGCGCCAAATTTCGCCAGGCGTCTCGATCGGCTGCTGCTGCATCAGCTCGTTGGCGCTCAACCTCAACCAGGCCCCGAAAGCTGGCCTCCGCACCATCAGCTCGTTTTGCTTCGGCATCCGCTCTGCGGCGTTCAGCTTCAACGATGTCACGCAAACCAGCTATTTCGAGCTCGAGTCGGGCAATCATTACTTGAACGTGGGAGGGGACAACGTCACTTCACCTCCGAACGATATGATGCGACCTGATCGGAAAACGCTCTAGGAATTGACCTGCCACTGGTTTGTCATCCAGCGGCGATTAGAGCCTCGGCAGGTTTTACGCCGTGTGGCGCGGTGGGAGCAACGGGCGATCGGCGGAGCTGGTCGGGGTTGCGCAGCTGATCGTTCGTTGCGGTGAAGTTGGCGGCGTAGGCCGCAGGCGTTAGGTAGCCCAGCGACGAATGCGGACGCTGGTCGTTGTAGTCGGCGATCCAAACCGCGATCTTCGCGCGGGCGTCGTCGAGGTCGAAGAACAGCGTCTCATTGAGAAGCTCGTCGCGCATGCGACCGTTGAAGCTTTCGGCGAAGCCGTTCTGCATCGGCTTGCCCGGCGCGATGAAGTGCCAGTCGATACCGCTGTCGCGGCACCAGGCGAGCATGGCGTTGCAGGTGAACTCCGTGCCGTGGTCGCTGACGATCATCCCCGGCTTGCCGTGCCGCTCGATGATCGCCGTCAGTTCGCGGGCCACGCGGCGTCCTGAGATCGAGGTGTCTGGAATTGCGCCCAGGCACTGCTTCGTGACGTCGTCGACGATGTTCAGGATGCGAAAGCGCCTGCCGTTCGCGAATTGGTCGTGCACAAAGTCGGTCGACCATCGCGCATTCGGCCTGGCCTCAACCAGGATCGGCGTCCGCGTTCCGACGGCCTTGCGACGGGCGCGTCGCTTGCGAACCGAGAGCCCTTCCTCGCGATAGAGGCGGTGGATGCGGTTGACGCCCGAGGGTTCGCCCTCCCGCCTGAGCAGGATGAACAGCCGCCGATAGCCGAACCGCCTTCGCTCGTTCGCCAAATCGCGCAACCGGGTGCGAAGCTCGGTGTCGGGAGGCCGACATGACCGATAGCGGACCATCTTGCGATCCGCGCCGACGATGTTGCAGGCCCGACGTTCTGAGAGGCCCATGACGGCCTGAAGATGCGCGACGGCGTCGCGCTGCACGGCGGGCCCGACCATTTTTTTGACAGAAGCTCCCGCATCGCCGCCGCGTCCAGCATCTGCTCGGCCAGCAGCTTCTTCAGCTTGGCGTTCTCGTCCTCAAGCTGCTTAAGACGCTTGGCTTCGGACACGTCCATGCCGCCGAACTTGGCCTTCCAGTTGTAGAGGGTCGCCTCGGAGACACCGTGCTTGCGCGCCAGATCGGCGGTCTTCGCCCCGGCTTCATGCTCGCGCAAAACCGCGATGATCTGCTCTTCCGTAAACCGTGCTCGCTTCATCTGTCCGTCCTTGAGAAGGCCGGACTCTAAATCTCCGTGGAGGAAAAACGCAGTGGCAGGTCAGAATCTGCGGGTTAAAAACTCTGCCTGAGCCTTGCGCTCAAATAAGGTCGGGGCGGCGCCTCTTGCCCGGCGCCGCCCCGCGCTACAGCCCAATGCAGGGGTACAATTGCCGTAGCTCAATCAATAATACGCGTTTCTTCATTGGTGTCATTGTTTCAGTATCTGCGCTCGTAGTACTTTGAAGAGCGCAAAAGCGGCATCGCTAAAATCATGATCACGATTGGATCTGCACCAGTTTTTTACGAATGACATTTGCTCAACAATCGGAAATCTGGATGGGATCAAGTCTAGATTTTCATCTACGCCTGCTGGAGCTCTGACTAATGCGCCGTTCATAAAACCCTGCGCCCATGCAAAGTAAATTTTTTCCGATGTTTCATTGCCGGCGATATCTTCTATATATTTAGTACATTTTGAGGCGCCAAGGCCTGTGATTTTTACATTCTGCGCTCCCGCTAAATCTGTAAGAAATATAGTCATAAAATAAAAAATGAGATAATTTCGTTTCATGGCACACTCCTTGTATTCCCAGCTTGTTATAATTACTGCGGTTAATCTAACTCGTCTAATTTTTATCAAATATTAAACGAGGCTTTTGTCATTGAAGCAATGAGATGAAGCGACATTAGATTACCCTATTAGAGGATCTTAGGCTCCACAGACAGATAGAATATCGCGCCGTAAATCGGCCGTTTGTCTCGTGAAAATGTAATAGGTGCGCCGATGCCTACAACAATCTGTGTGTCGGGCAGGTTCAAGGCGTAGCGAGCGCCAGGGGAAACCGTTAGCGCATATTCGCGGTCGATCCCGCGGTTCAAATTTACGGTTTCGATACGCTCACCGACAGTTTCCAAAATTATATTGAAGTCACGCGTGACCGCATAGATGGCACTTCCTCCAATATTGAAGCTCATTGGACTGCGTCCCGAAACGTCGAAGATCGAAGTCGCCCCGGCGTTCGCGTGTAGTGTTACTCTATCGCTAACGACCTTGCTGAAGGGTAGGCTGCCCTGAATGCCGAAGGAGCCGTTCCCGGTACCCCTTCGGAAGTTTCCGGTCGGCAAGACGAGGCTGATGCGGGGTGCAAAAGCTGGTGAACCGGCGCTTTCGAATAATGCTTGATATCGATAGTTCAGCAACACGTCGCCAATTCCGCGAGCCTTTTGGCCTTCGCTTCTCAGGATCGAGTACGGCAACACGTAGGAAAGTTGATGTATCTGACTACCGAGGGAAAACTCATTTGTGAAGGCTAGATAGCGATCTCGGCCCTGCCTCCGTAGCGTAGCAATACCCTGAACGACTCCAGCCTCCTGATTGTAGGCCTCCTCAATCAGGAAAGAGTTATCTTGGATACCCTTCGCCGGACGGTCGTCCGTTCCATCGCCGATTCCAGGCGTGTCGGTACGATTCGTCCATCTCTGAGGTTGAGCAAGAGCAAGCGAAATACCGAGGCCGTATGCAGTGACAGCGTAGAGTAGCTTCATAACGGCTCCATGTGAGCTGGGATTTGGCACGGTGTGTCTTGTCCTCGACGAAGATAGCTATCGTAATGCATATGAGAATGATTTGTAATATTATGACGTTGCCCTCAGTTTCTATCCAGCGCTGAGTTCGTTCCGGCGGTTGGTGAGCCTGCCTCCGATGCTGGACCGGCTTGCTGGCCGCTTCCAGGGGGTAAACGGTCACCGAGGGCTGCATGCCGGTGGTCGATTGACGAGCGGTATCGGGGTCTTGTTCCCGATCGCGCTATGAGGTCGTAGCTCGTTGTACTCCCTTCGCCAAGCCTCCACTTTCTCCCGGGCATCGGGCAGGCTCATGAACCAGTGCTCGATGAGATGGGGTAATCGGGGCTTGAGCTTGGCCGGCATCGGCGCTCATGCTGCAAGGTGGAGGCCAAAGCGCCCTCCGATCCTGAGTCGATTGCGGCCCATCTGAGTCAGCTGACGGGTACGTTCGAGCGCGTCGGCCTGGAGGCTGGCCCCTGTCGCAATGGCTGTATTTCGGTCTGCGTGACTGCGGCTATCCGGTCGTCTGCATGGAGACGCGGCATTCCAAGGCTGCGATCGCGGCGATGAGCATGAACAAGACCGATCGCAACGATGCGCGCTCTCTGGCACAGCTCGTACGCTCGGGCTGATTCAAGGCCGTGCACGTGAAGTTGGTCGAGTGGAGTTGACCCGGTTTTGTGGACACTCTTGAAGTCATTTTCTGGAGTGTCCGATGCCGCGTTTTCGAAGCGCCTATCCGCCGGAGTTTCGGCGACAGATGGTCGAGCTGGTCCGATCGGGGCGAACGCCTGAAGATCTGTCGCGAGAGTTCGAGCCGACCGCGCAGTCCATCGCAAATTGGGTTCGTCAGGCCGAGCGCGACGCCGGCAAGCGCAGCGACGGCCCGACCAGCGCCGAGCGCGAAGAACTGATCCGCCTTCGTCGTGAGAACCACCGGTTGCGCCAGGAGCGCGATATCCTGTCAAAGGCGGCGGCCTGGTTCGCGCGGGAGAGCAAGGCGAACCCGAAAGGGTTTTCCGGTTCATGAGCGCGCTACCTGAGCCGTCTTTCCGATCAAGACCATGGCCCGTGTCTTCAAGGTCTCCGCGTCAGGCTATTATGCTTGGCGCGGCAGGCCTGCATCACTGCTGGCTGCGCGAGACGTCGATCTCATCCGGAAGATCTGCATGATCCATGGCGCCTCGCACAAGACCTATGGCGCGCCGCGCATTCACGCCGAGCTCAAGGCCGAGTGCGTGGCGATCGGCAAGAAGCGCGTGGCTCGCCGCGGTCGTGCTGGACGCATGGTCCAGGCGCATCGTCGGCTGGGCTTTCTCCGCCGATCTCAAGACCCGTGTCGTGCTCGACGTGCTCGACATGGCGCTCGCCGCACGTAAGCCCGAGAACGTCATCCACCATAGCGATCAGGGCTCGCAATATACCTCGCTGGCTTTCGGCAACCGCTGCAAGGACGCCGGCGTCAGGCCCTCGACCGGCTCCGTCGGCGACGCCTACGACAATGCCATGTGCGAGAGCTTCTTCGCGACGCTGGAATGTGAGCTGCTCGACCGAAACCGCTTTCGCTCGCACAGCGAGGCGCGGATGGCCGTCTTCCACTTCATCGAAGGCTTCTACAACCCGTCACGACGCCATTCGGTGCTGGGCTACCCCTCGCCCATCGAATACGAAAGGAAGCATCATGAGCTGATTTGACCCGCCATAGCCGTGAACAGTCCACGGAAACGGGTCAACTCCAACTCCAGCTTTCGTAGGGCTTTGGCTGATCTGGGCGGGTTAGTCCGTTCCAGCGGTGAAAAATTAGCCCCCCCCTTGACCCTCTAGTGGCATCAGCTTGTAGACACAGAGCGTGTGAGCCGGATGCGCTTCTAAAGCCCGTGTGGATCTGCTATCATAGTGTATCATCCATGCCGAGCGCGAAGTAGGTCAGCAAGTCGTCAAAAGAGAGGAATTGTGATGCGAAACGGAATAGGAGGACGTTTGATGACGTTTGTTGCTCGAGGGTATTTGGTCGCGTCGGCCGCTCTGATTTTGGGCGGGGGTGGGGCGATGGCCCAAGGCGGTCATTCCCACGCTGCCTCGAACGGCGGTCAGATTCAGCAAATTGGCGCCTACGAGGCTGAACTGGTCGTGAAAGGCTCGGACGTCATGCTCTACATCGTCGATAAACAAGAGAAGAAGGTCGATGCGGCCAAATTCTCGGCTACTGCCGTCGTGCTTGCCGCTGATAACCAGCAGAAAACAGTTGAGATGAGCCCATCAGGGGAGAACCGCCTCGCAGGCAAAATCGACTTTCCCGTTGCCGGCAAATTCCGTGCGACTGTGACGTTGAAGTCGGGTACGGCCGAGGCCGGCAAGGGTCGCTACAGCCTTGACGCACGCTAGATGAGCTGGTAATCGCCAATATTATGCTTAAATTGACAAGTTTTAGTGTGTTGCCACGCTGCCTTTGGCAGACAGCGGTCGTGCGCGCTCTTGTTCTTGTCTTGGTTATGACTTTTGTTGTTCCTGTCTCGGCTTTTACGACCGGATTGGACGTGGGTCCTTCTGGCGCTGCCATCACGAGTTCGACTGATATCGGCTCGCCTGGTCCGACAGGGAACTCATTGGACGACGAGCTTGTCCAGCATGCTCATTGCATGCATTCGGTCGCTCGTACGCACTTTAAGACCTTGCCTATTCGGCGACTTACATTGGCCGTGCCGCTTCCGCGAGAAGCGGATTTGCAGCCCAGTCGCGCTTTATCATCCCTACCCTTCAAGCCACCCCGTCGCGCCTGATCGAGCTCGTGGGGGTCTAGCCCCTTGAGCTTTCCGCTCTCACTTGGGAGCGCTTTGGTGGTGCGTTGAGCGCTCCGCTGCTCTTGTCAGCGCTGAGCAATGTATGGGCAAGCTTCGTGCGCCCGTGGTGAGGGTCTTGCTATGATCAAACGTCTTTTCGTCATCGTTTTTGTCGGCGTGATCGGAGTTGCCGTCGGCAGTCTCGTGCCGGCCGTTTCGCAGGCGGTCCGCGCTGCGTTGAATGCCGTCCCACTCCCGCCAGCTATCTCGCAGGCTGCCCACGCGGTGATGCAGGCCGGGGAGGGGAAGCGCGAAAGCGATGACCATGGTCACGGCTCCAAAAAAGCCGACGCGCACGGTTCGGGCGAGAAGGAAGGACCGGAAGGCGCAGTTGTGATGACGCCCGAGCGGATCGCTACCGCCGGAATCACGGTAGCGCCCGCAGCAGGTGGATCACTGTCTCGTACGCTGACAGTACCAGCCGTTATCGCAATGGACGCTGACCGTGTCGGTCGTGTCGCTGCCCGGGTCATCGGCACCGTCGCCGAACTCAACAAGCGTTTGGGCGACCAGGTCGTTAAGGGCGAAACAGTCGCCGTGCTCGATAGTCGGGAGGTTGCCGAGGCCAAGAGCGAATTGCTTGCCTCTCTGGTCAATCAGGACCTCCAAAGCACGCTGTTCGAGCGCGAGCAGTCGCTTTGGGACAAGAAGATTTCCGCCGAACAGCAATACCTTAAAGCCCGCAGCACATTTTCCGAGGCGACGCTTCGGGTCGACCTAGCTCGCCAAAAGTTGACCGCTCTCGGCGTCAGTGATCGCGAAGTCGCTAGCGTGAGGCGTGAGGTCAAGCCCTTCCGTCAAGTCTCTTCTAGTGAAGGCGAGCTGCCGAAGTCGCTTGGCATGCAGCGCTACGAGTTGCATGCGCCGATTGCGGGCCGTGTAGTCGAGCGTCGGGTTGACCTTGGCGCTCCAGTCGGTGGCGAAGGTCAAGAGAAGGAGGTTTATGTCATCGCCGACCTGTCGAGCGTTTGGGTCGAACTCGCGGTTTCGACCGCTGACCTGGCCCAGGTGCGCGAGGGTCAGCTGGTGTTGATCAACGCTGGTGCGGACGGTCCCAAATCCGAAGCCCGTATCACGTTCATCAGCCCGATGCTCAATCAGGATACTCGCTCGGCGCGTGTGATCGCTACTATGGACAACAAGGGTCTAATGTGGCGACCTGGCTCGTTCGCGACAGCTCAGATCATCATTGAAGAGATCCCGGTTGACATCCGGCTCCCGCGTGCCGCCCTGCAGACGCTCAAGAACGAACAGATTGTGTTCGTACGCACCAAGCAGGGTTTTGAGAAGCGGGATGTCGTGCTGGGCAAGCAGGACGATTCATCCGTTGAGGTCGTGTTTGGCGTCGATCCTGGCGAAGAGGTGGCAGTGACCAACTCCTTCGTCCTCAAGGCGGAGCTCGGCAAAGCCGAGGCCGAGCACGCGCACTGAGGACCTGACCAATGATCAATGCTGTTCTCGCCTTCTCCGTACGCCAGCGCTGGTTAGTGCTGCTAGTCTCGCTGCTCGCTGCTGCGCTCGGCGTATTCGCGCTGACGCGACTGCCAATCGATGCAGTTCCTGACATTACGAATAATCAAGTCCAGGTCAATGCGGTCGTCCCGTCGCTTTCGCCGTTCGACATCGAGAAGCAGGTCACGTACCCGGTCGAAACCGCGCTCGCCGGTATCCCAGGCCTCGAATACACCCGTTCGCTTTCACGCAATGGCTTCGCCCAAGTAACCGCTGTCTTCAGTGAGAAGACAGATCTTTACTTCGCGCGGCAGCAGGTCAACGAGCGCCTTGGCGAAGCGAAGGCAAGTTTGCCGCCCGGGGCCGAGATTCACATGGGCCCGATCTCAACTGGCCTCGGTGAGATTTTCATGTGGACCGTCCACTACAAAAAGCCTGGCGACGGCGCGCCGGTGCGTGACGGCGAGCCCGGCTGGCAGTCGGACGGCAGCTACCTGACTCCGGAAAAGCAGCGGCTCAAGAACGACTTCGAACGCGCCGCATATCTCCGCACAGTGCAAGACTGGATCATCGGTCCCCAGCTCAAGACGGTGCCCGGCGTCGCTGGCGTCGATGTCATCGGCGGCTACAAGAAGCAATATCAGGTCCAGCCTGACCCGGCGAAGCTCATCGGCTACGGTCTATCTTTCAAGGATGTGGCCGAGGCCATCGAGGGCAACAACCAAAATCGCGGCGCCGGCTATCTGGAGCGCAACGGCGAGGGCTACGTTGTGCGCTCGGCCGGGCGTATCGAGAGTGTGGAGGAGATTGGTAACGTCGTCGTCGCCACCCGCAGCGGCACTCCGGTGCGCATCAAGGACGTCGCAACCGTTGGCATCGGGCGCGAACTTCGAACCGGCTCGGCCTCGATGAACGGGGAGGAGGCGGTGGTCGGTACCGCTCTGATGCTGATCGGTGGCAACAGTCGTACCGTCTCGGCAGCTGTCGATGCTCGCATGAAAGAGATCACGCGTTCGCTGCCGCCTTCCGTCGAAACGCGAACCGTCCTCAACCGTACGCTGCTTGTCGATGCCACGGTGAAGACAGTGGCGAAAAACCTGATCGAGGGCGCGCTCCTTGTTATAGGGGTGTTGTTCCTCTTGCTGGGCAATATCCGAGCCGCGATCATTACTGCAATGGTGATCCCGGTGGCGATGCTGATGACCATGACCGGCATGGTACAGGGCAAAATCAGCGCCAACTTGATGAGTCTCGGGGCGCTCGACTTCGGACTGATCGTCGATGGTGCGGTCATCATCGCCGAGAACTCGCTCAGGCACTTAGCCGAGCGCCAACATAAGCTGGGCCGGAAACTCACGACGGAGGAGCGCCTCGACACTGTGCGGGTGTCGGCTGAGGAAATGATCAAACCATCGGTTTACGGCCAAGCCATCATCATCTTGGTCTACGTGCCACTCCTCACCTTCACCGGGGTCGAGGGCAAGATGTTCGCGCCTATGGCCCTTACAGTCATCATCGCACTGGTGGCCGCCTTCGTCCTCTCGCTCACCTTTGTGCCAGCCCTGATCGCCATCGTCATCACCGGCAAGGTCACCGAGAAGGACGTGTTCCTGGTGCGCTGGCTGAAAGCGATATACCGGCCTGTTCTCGCCGGCGCGATCCGGCGGCCGGCGGCAGTCATCGGCGGTGCGGTGCTTATCTTCCTCGCGGCGGTCAGCTTGTTTAGCAGGCTCGGCCAGGAATTTATCCCCCAGCTTGACGAAAAAAACATCGCCATGCACGCGATGCGTATCCCCTCGACCTCACTGACACAATCCCAGGACATGCAGCTTAAGGTCGAGAAGGCCGTGGCGCGTTTTCCTCAGGTGGCACTTGTGTTTTCCAAGACCGGTACCGCTGAAGTCGCGGCGGACCCCATGCCGGTAAACGTTTCCGACAACTTCATCATCTTAAAGCCTGAGTCCGAATGGCCAGACCCGAAGCTGCCTAAGGACAGGCTCATTGCCGACATTCAAGCAGCGGTGAACGAGGTCGCCGGCAATAATTACGAGTTCACCCAACCGATTCAGATGCGGTTCAACGAACTCCTCGCGGGCACCCGCGGCGACCTTGCGGTCAAGGTGTTCGGCGAGGAGTTTGACACCATGCTGCCAGCGGCGAACCAGGTTGCAACGGTTCTGCGGAGCGTCCAGGGCGCTGAGGACGTGAAGGTGGAGCAGGTGACTGGCCTGCCGTTCCTAGAAATCCGCATCGACAAAGCCGAAATCGCCCGCTTGGGCCTGTCACACTTTGCAGTGCAGGATGTGATCGGCGCGGCTATCGGTGGGCGCGAGGCAGGCGTGCTGTTCGAGGGGGACCGACGATTTGAGATCGTGGTTCGCCTGCCCGACTATGTCCGCGACGATCTCGAGGCTTTGAAAAATTTGCCGGTTCCCTTGCCCGGGGCGGGCGCCGCAGGCCGGATGGCTTCCGTGCCGCTGAAACAGGTCGCGAGTTTCTCCACGGCCGAGGGACCCAATCAGATCAGCCGAGAGAACGGCAAGCGCCGCATAGTCGTGACTGCGAACGTTCGTGGTCGCGATATTGCCTCCGTGGTAGCTGAAGCGCAGACCAAGGTTGCGGCGGGCGTGACGCTGTCGCCTGGATCCTGGATTACTTGGGGCGGGCAGTTCGAAAACCTGGAGGCCGCCCGTCAGCGACTGATGGTCGTCGTACCCGGCTGCTTCTTCCTAATTTTCCTGCTGCTCTATTCAGCGCTTGGCTCACCGCGTGACGCGCTGTTGGTGTTTAGCGCTGTACCGCTGGCGCTGACGGGCGGGATCGCCGCCCTGTTCCTGCGTGGGATGCCGTTCTCGGTGCCGGCGGCGGTTGGTTTTATCGCACTGTCGGGTGTAGCGGTGCTCAACGGCCTGGTCATGCTGACCTTCATCAAGCAGTTGGTAGAGGAAGGGCGACCGCTTAAGGAGGCAATCTGCGAAGGGGCCCTCACGCGCCTTCGCCCAGTCGTGATGACCGCGCTGGTCGCCTCGCTTGGGTTTGTGCCGATGGCGCTCGCTACGGGCACAGGCGCAGAGGTGCAGAAGCCGCTCGCCACTGTCGTGATCGGGGGTCTTATCAGCGCGACGCTGCTCACGCTGATCGTGCTGCCTGCCCTTTACGCGCGATTTGCAAGCCGACCGCAGAAGGAAGAGGAAACATCGCTTTTGGGTGATGCCCCGGCTCCCCGTCTTACGCCCCCGCTTCGGGAGGCCGCCGAATGACGGGGCAGGCATCGGGACATCGATATCAGAGACAGGAACAGTCTTCTCCGAACGTCGGCACGCCAGACATGTGCATAGTAAGCTGGCTTTTGCCATTCGGCTTGGCTGCTCTGGTCGCAATCGTTGCTGTGTCGCCGGGCTCGGCCGAAACTCTGTCAGGAGCGTTGGCGCGGGCTTACGGGGCTAACCCGCAGTTGAATGCACAGCGCGCACAAGTCCGAGTGGTAGACGAGACTGTGCCTCAGGCCCTTTCCGGTTATCGTCCACGGGCGCAACTGCAGGCTGATGGCGGTGCTCAATTCCAGCGGGAACGCAGTCGCGAGCGAAGAAGTGCAATTTCCGGTGTTGATGGCGAGGAAGAACTTACGGCGCAGATCAAGCGAACACAGCGGCAGAGTACGCTGCCGCGGGGTGCTGAACTCTCCTTCGAGCAGAACCTCTTTGATGGGGGCCGAACGAGAAACTCTGTTTCACAAGCAGAAGTTCAGGTCCTCGCCGCGCGTGAAACATTGCGCAACTCTGAGCAGAATGTCCTGCTCGATGCCGCTACGGCCTATATGGACGTGCTGCGGGATCAAGCCGTGCTCGACCTACAGCGGACCAATGTCAAACTTCTGGAAGAAACGCTCTATCGGGCACGCGAACGCTATGCGGCCGGTGAGGTTACACGAACGGACATCGCTCAGGCAGAGGCGCGCCTTGCCAGCGGCCGGGCCCAGGTCAACCTCGCGGCAGCTAATCTCAATACTAGCCGAGCCCGCTATCGACAGTTAATCGGCTCCGAGCCGCGATCCCTGACGCCGGGTACGCCGGTGGCAGACAAGCTTCTCCCGCGCAGCGCTGCGGATGGCATGCGGACTGCCCTATCCCAACACCCAGCCATCGCGGCAGCCCTCCACGGCGTCAATGCAGCGGAACTGGAGGTGAGGGTCGTTAAAAGCGCTCTCTACCCGGCCGTTGGATTGGTCGCGAGCATATCGCAGCGCTACGACAGCGAGGCACGTGGCGATCGGATGAGAGCGGGTTCCTCCACGCTCCAGGTGACGGTCCCGATCTACGAAGGCGGTGAGATTTACTCTCGGACGCGGCAAGCCAAGGAAAGTGCCAGCCAGCGCCGAGCCGAGGCCGAGGTTGTCCGCGACGAAGTCCGCGCGGCGCTGTCGACCTCATGGAGTGTGCTTGAGACCGCCAAGGCGCAGATTGAATCTGCGCAGACGCAGATCCGGACCAGCGAGATTGTTTTGACCGGAGTTCGCGAGGAAGCTCGTGTCGGCCGGCGTACGACACTGGACGTCCTTAACGCGCAGCAGGATCTCCTGAACGCTCGCGTCAATCTGGCGACGGCCCAGCGAGATCGAGTGGTAGCCTCCTATGCACTGCTACTGGCCACCGGGCGACTCTCGGCGCGCCGGCTTGGCCTTGCAGTTCAAGTGTACGAACCTACGCAGCATTCCGACCAAGTTAAGAACCTCTGGGGCGGATTAGACACCCCAACTGGCCGTTGATCCAAAATCCGAGTTCTATCGCGAAATCGCCCAAGCTCGCGATGGAGGCGAGGGCGGCTCCCCGCAGCCCCGGGGAGCCGCTTCTCAGCTCGAGAGTTTACGCTGCGAAAGCAATATCCGCAGTGCGGCTTCGTGCAAGTTTTGTAATTAACATGAGCTAATCAGTGACACAGGAAATCGTCGAACAACTCTATCGTCTCATGCATATAGTTGTCTGGATTCACACTCCAGGAGACCAGCGTTGGATACTTCCAATATTCGTATTAGTGCTTGTAATTGCGCCCACTTGGCTCGGCCTGCAGGTGCTGCGTATTGGTTCAGTAACTCTTATAAAATGGCGGCGTCAAGCACAAAGCTATCGAAAGGATGCGGCTCCGGGTTCGCCAAATATAACAAAAATATCCATACTACTTGAAAACTTTGTCTTGCGTCGAACATGTAAATTACAGATTCGTATCGTGATTTTATCATTGATTGCTCTACCACTAACTTATGTCCAGCTGCTTTTACCAAAATTGATAGTAAATCAAGTTTTGGCTGACAATAAGTCAACGACTGAGTTGTTTATAATTAATTCGCTTGCGCCGGTCAAAATATTGCTTTTATTATGCACCTGTTACCTACTAGTTCTTATTGTTAGTAGCCTAATTAAGTATACGGCAAATGTCGTGCGGGGAAAAATTCATGAACGCATAGTGCGGCATATCCGGCTCTCCGCAATCCGAAGGCGCCGAGATGAACGTTGCCCGCGCGCAAGATCGACACTGGCTGCTGTCGCCATTCAGGAATGCGAACCGATCGGCTATTTCGGCGGAAGCCTCCTACTCGTGCCACTGATCCAAGGCGGAACGTTTATCACCAGCTTGCTCTTTTTGTTTTTTCAGGACATCGCGCTTGCCTTCGCGGCCTTAATCATGTTGCCGTTACAGATCGCAGTGCTGCCGCGGCTTCAGCGGCAGATCAACAGCAAGGTTCGGGAGCGTGTGCATATGACCCGCGTTTTCAATGAATCTCTCACGCAGGAAGAGGGTGCAGGAAACAATGAGGGGCTGCTGTCACCAACGCGCTTTCGTATCCGTCAAACAGCGGCAATAGAAGGGGCGCAGATAGAAATATCGAAGCTTAAATCACGTTTCAAATGCCTCTATAATTTTACAACAAATCTGACACCGTTTTTTTTTTCAATCGGAGGCTATCTTGTTTTGCAACAGAGATTATCGCTTGGCGCACTTGTTGCGGCTCTAGCCGCATATCGCGAGATTGCTCCGGCGTTGCGCGAGTTGTTTGATTTTGCGAGAAACTGGTCGGATGCTCGGGCCCGTTACGCAGAAGTGATTGCCGTTGTATGAGCGGCTTGAGCATGCAACGTCATTTGAGATGACAAGAACTCTCTGTCGGTGTGTCAATCTTCGGGTTGCTGGCATCTTTTGATCCGGCGCTGACCGGAATTTTCCACGCGCCGATGCCTGTCTACTAAGGCAGGGGCACCCTAAAAGACAGTCTTAGTATAGCGTCGGAAAGAAACAGAATGACTCCTTCACAGGCCCGAGCAGCACGCGCGTTTTTGAATCTGGATATGAAGACAGTCTGCGAGCAAGCTCCCATAGGAAAACGAACGCTGACGGAATTCGAGCGTGGCTCACGCGCAATATCTGATACGACTTTGGTACGTCTTAAAGGGTATTATATCGCACAGGGTATTGGATTCAAATCAACTATCAGCGGCGACGAAGTCGTGCACCATGTCAATTCTACTGACGATAAGTATGATATTGGGAACGTGAAATTAAAGTTAGAATACTATGATATATTCAAGATAAATGATATTGAGAATAAATTAAGTACAATAAGATTTCATGTCAATGAATTAGAATCGTTGATCAATTTTTCGAGTGAAATTATACACTTGGCGTTGAATGTTTCGGAATTGAATCAAAAAAAGTTTGCAATAGAATTAGATTGTTCGCCGGCGTTTATAAGTGCAGTTTTACTCCAAAAAAAATCGTTGTCATTTGATCTCGCGACAAGAATACAAAATAAATATTCTCTCAAAAATATATCTACTATGGTTTTATCAGAAAAAAAAATCAAAAAACTGCTTACAGACATGCGCCGAATCTCGGAAGATCTGCTAGGAGAGGCTCAAAAAATGCAACAAGCAAATTCTGTAGCTGAAAAAGTTAACCTTTGATTTTTTGCAATGATTCTCGAGGCAGAATGTTGCCTGATAGCCACATTGGCGACTAATCCCTCCAAATTGCTGCCTCTAGCGATCTCGGCGACGTGATCGAGGTTGATCGGCCTCCCGGCATTCGTATGGTTGTTTTGCGTCGGGACGTTCCCGGTCGCTGTTTTTCGTCTTCGCCTTTGAATGGTCAGGGGCGCGGGCGAAAGACCGGGAACAAGCCGGTTCGGTGATTGGGTCTCCTGGGGCTGGTCACCAACGATCCGGCGGAAGCCCGAGGGTCTCGAAACTCATTTTGGAGGTTACCAATGAAGCTCGTTAAGAGCCTCCTCCTCGGTTCCGCCGCCGGCATCGCCGCGGTCGCCGGGGCTCACGCTGCCGATCTTCCCTCGCGGAAGGCCGCTCCCGTCGAATACGTCCGCGTCTGCTCTGCTTACGGCGCTGGCTTCTTCTACATCCCCGGCACCGACACCTGCCTCCGCGTTGGTGGCCGTGTTCGCGCCGAGTACGCTGTCGGCACCCGCTTCGGTGAGACGGCTGATGCCTACGGCACCCGCGCCCGTGGCCGTCTGAACATCGACGCCCGCACCGCGACCGCCTACGGCACGCTGCGCACGTTCTTTCGTTATGAGCTGAGCAACAACAGTGGTAATTACGTTGGAGGGGTTAACTTCAATCCGGGCATCAATCTCCCGGGCCAGGCTCGGAACACGTCGCCTGCTACTACGGATATTCTTGACCTCGCATTCATTCAGTTCGGCCCGATCACCGCTGGTCGTGCTCAGTCGTTCTTCGATTTCTACGCGAACGACTATACCTTTACGGTGGTCCGCACGGCTGACGCTCGCTTGAACTTGCTCGCCTACACAGCCACATTTGGTTCGGGCTTTTCTGGTACGATCTCTCTTGAAGATCGAGCATCTACTGTGGTGCCTGGTCTTGGGCTTCGCGAGAACCCGGTCATCAGCCCCGCTGGTGTTGGATCTAGGATCCTTGGCCAGGACTTCCCGGATCTCGTCGCTTCGCTGCGCGTCGACCAGGGTTGGGGTTCTGCTCAGTTGTCGGGTGCTTTGTCCCAGCGCAACATCTCCAACACCGGCCCGGGCTTCACCTCTTCGAATGACGAGCTTGGCTTCGCCGTTCAGGCGGGCGTGAAGATCAACCTGCCGATGCTTGCTGCCGGTGACGTCTTGTTCTTGCAGGCTGCTTACGCTGACGGCGCCCTTGGCTACCTCGGTTGGTTTTCGCAGTTTGGTTCGGGTCGTCAACTTACTGCGACGCCTGCGACGCAGCTCACGATCGGTGATTTCGGTGTTGACGGCTTCGGTAACGTCCGTTCGGCCACTGGCTTCTCGCTTCTCGCCGCTCTGCGTCACTTCTGGACCCCGCAGCTTCGTTCGGAGTTCGCGGTTTCGTACTCGGAACTTCAGCTGGACTATGTTGTTGCCGGTCAGACGGTTCCGGGTATCGTTGCCCGACCGCTTGATCCCAAGGAAGCCATTGTCGCAGCCAGCCTGATCTGGTCGCCCGTTTCTGGCCTCGATATCGGCGTGGAAGTTCTCTACAGCCGCACCGAGCTCCGTCAGCCTGTGCTGGCCGCCAACAATGCTGGCACGCGCGTCCCGCTTGCAGCCGGTGGCCGTCTGGTCAAGAGCGACGACGCCTTCGCTGGCCGTCTGCGCATCCAGCGCGACTTCTGATCGGTTTCCGATCCCAGTCACAGAGAGCCCCGGGGAAACCCGGGGCTTTTCTTGTAGACGCCGCGCTATCTGCTGTGGTCTGGGTCAGCCTGGTTCATCTCCGATCGTCGGGATCACTTAGTCTGCCGTGAGGATGGTCCGATACGCATTTCCCGTTTCTGCAGACCAGCCTTACAATCGTATGTGATGTTCCAATACATGTGGCTTCATAAACTTGATTTTCGCCCACCGGCGGCAGTCTCTTGATGGCTGACTGGATGCATCCAGCTTCGGCTAGAGCGGTGTTGATTCCACCATCAGCAGCATAGATATGTGATGTTGTAAGAGATCCTATCAGGGGGCACCTCAAGGTTTGTTCGCTAAACCGCGTTTAGTTGGACGGACCGGGAACGCGGCGATTTGGGCTTGCGGCCGAGCAGCTTTTCGC
>FWWL01003377.1_pt1 | contig 29347 bp, 25 predicted proteins | sample 2228331 | NCBI WGS metagenome assembly FWWL01 (sample SAMEA103939775, study PRJEB20133) | metagenome
CTACGGTCGAAAACGGCCGGTGCCTCCGGCACTCGGAGCGTCGCGCAAGCGATGCTCCGAGGCCATTTCGTTTGCACTTCTTCCCATTCCCCCTTATAATCTATCAACGGGAAAAGAAGGAGCCTATGATAGACGAAAAGATCACCACCGGTGATTTTTTGCCCACGGATATGGATGAACCGCTTCGTCCCAAGAGTTTTTCAGACTTTGTGGGACAGGATGCGGTGAAGCAAAACATAGCTGTCTTTGTCGAAGCGGCCAAGATGCGAGGCAAACCCCTCGATCATGTTATCCTCTATGGCCCACCAGGATTGGGCAAGACAACCCTGGCCAAGATTATCGCAAACGAGATGGGGCGTTCGCTCAAGATGATCAGTGCCCCCTCGCTTGAGAGGCAAGGGGATCTTATGGCTCTTCTTACCTCCCTGGAGGCGTACGATGTGCTCTTTATCGATGAGATCCATCGTCTCAAGCGCCAACTTGAAGAGGTTTTATACTCAGCGATGGAGGACTTCAAGGTAGATATCATCCTCGGTGAGGGCACAGGGGCAAAGACACTACGGATTTCCCTTCCGCCCTTTACCCTTGTGGGGGCAACGACCCGTATGGGGGATATTACGGGGCCTTTGCGGTCACGGTTTGGTATTATTGAGCGTTTTGATTACTATGATGGAGAGAGCCTGGAAAAAATCCTCACCCGGAGTGCCGGTATTCTCGGCGTACAGATTACCCCTGAGGGGATCCGTGAGATAGCTCGTCGATCTCGAGGAACCCCACGTATTGCCAACCGGCTTCTCAAACGGGTGGCGGATTTTGCCCTCGTGGAGAAGAAACTTCCTGTCGAGAGAGAGTTTGCGGATTATGCCTTGCGAAGGCTTGGGGTTGATGAGAGGGGACTGGATGAGATGGATCGCCGTATTCTCAGGGTGATTATTGAACAGTATCGAGGGGGACCTGTTGGTCTTTCTGCGCTGGCAGCCTCGGTGAGTGAAGAGATGGAAACTATCGAGGATGTGTATGAGCCCTTTCTTATCCAGCAGGGGTTTATCCAGCGAACGCCACGGGGGAGAATGGCAGCTCGGTTGGCTTATGAACACCTTGGGTTTCCCTTTTCGGGAGACGATGACCAGTGGCTTTTTGGAGGAGATTCACGATGAGGATAACGCAGGGGCCAAAAATCTACTTTTATCCCCTTCCTATTCTTGTGGTAGGAGCGCAGGTTCAAGGAAAGCCAACCTTTACCACCATAGCATGGGGAACACCGATAGAGGATGAGCCACCCCTTGTTCTTTTGGCGATAGCCAAGGAGCATTACATCCTTTCTGAACGGGAAACGCTCGAGTTTTTCTCGGTGAATTTTTGTTCTCAGGACCAGGTGGCTGCACTGGATTACTGTGGGATAGTCTCCGGGTTTGAACAGGATAAGTCCCTTGTTTTTCCTGTGGAGATGGGAAAGCATGGTGCTCCCCTGGTAGGGGATGCCCCACTTTCCCTGGAATGCCGGGTGAGAGAGATGCTTGATATCGGTGAGTCATGCTGGCTTCTCATAGGGGAGGTTTTGGACACATATGTAGAAGAGGATTGTCTTGTGGATGGGAAACCGGATGTATCCCGGATGAAGACACTCGCCTATATCACGAAATCTTCTGAGTACCGTACCCTAGGAGGGGTGGTGGCAAAGGCAAGGCAGATAGGCAAAAGTTTTCAAGGGAGGAGAGAATCGTGACACGAGAATCTATACCCCAGTCTATCGAACAGGTCCTCCGCCAGATAAGCTATGGGGATGTCTATGCCTATGCAGGAGAAACCCTCAGTATAGAGTTTGAGATGGATAGGCTCAAATCCATGGAGTCCAGGGAGTATGCTTCTCTTGGTGTTCGTGTTTTTGAAAAAACGGGTGTCGAGGAATATCGGGTAGGACAGGGCTTTTGTAACCATGAGGATGATGTAGCGGGGATGGTTCAGCGAGCCAGAGAACAAGCCCGGTGGGGTGAGAGGCTTTTTGTTGAGCTTCCTGGGCAGATGGCGTTTCCCGAGCTTGATATCTATCGTGATGTCACCCTCGACAGGGAGGAGGCGATTGGTTGGGGGGAGAAACTTATCAGAGAACTCAAAAACATCCATAAGAAAAACAAGGTCTTTGTCTCTCTTGAGGTATCAGATTCAACCCAATGGGTGGCTAATACGGCGTCGTTTTATGGAAGCTATCGAGAGAAATCGTTTTCCCTTTCGTGTGGGTTTTCGCATGTGGATCATTCGGGAGAGCTTCTCTACCTTGGCGATTCAGAGGATCGTTTTGATATCAACTTTTCCTTTGAGCGTTATGTGAAAAAGATGCAGCGGCTTTTTGACTGGAGTCAGAGGAGGGCGAAAATCCCGTCCGGGCGTTATCCGGTGATTTTTGCTCCTGAGGCGCTAGATACCGTGCTTGATCCATTGCTTATTGCGTTGAACGGAAGCAGTCGATACAAAAAGATCTGTCGGTGGGAGGGCATGGAAAACACCAGGGTAGTGGATGAGCGGTTTACCTTGCGGGATGATCCCTTTTGTCTTGAAGTGGGGGATGTGTATCCCTTTGACGATGAGGGAGTAGTGGCGAAGCCATTGATGCTTATCGAAAAAGGGGTGCTCAAAAACTTTGTCTATGACCTTGCCACTGCCAAACGTCTTGGAACCCAGACCACAGGACACGGGAGGAGGAGTCCTTCCTCTCTCCCTCAGCCTGAGTTTTCCAGTCTCATTGTTGAACCAGGAAGGTTCCCCTTTGAGGAGATGATCCGTTCGATTGATAGGGGGCTCCTTGTGTACAGTACCCTGGGGGGAGGGATGAGTAATGTGGTGGCGGGTGATTTTTCGGTGAATGTGGAGCTGGGGTTTTTCATTGAACATGGAGAGGTAAAAGGCAGGGTAAAGGATACCATGATCCGAGGCAATGCCTTTGACCTCTTTCAGAAGATTCTCTTTCTTGGCTCTGAACCAGAGATCACAGGCGGGATGAAGGCACCAGCTCTGGCTTTTGACGGGGTGAGTGTTACAGGGGAGGACGGATGAGATATTCGTTAACGGTGGGGTTATTTCTGATATTGGTGCTCTCAGGATGTGGTCGGAGTATTCGAGAGTTTTCTCCTGAAGAGGGGTGGTATATCACGGGCAATCTGCTCCTTACCATGGAGACGGGTAAACAACAAATCTCCGTTGAGATGTACGGACGGAAACAGGACTTCTGGGTTATTGAGGGGCGAGATCCTCTTCTTTCCGGTCGGGTTTTCTGGTTTTGTGCCTATGCCTCAGGAACCAACTACCTCATCAATGATATCCAGAAGACCTACTGGTTTTTTGTGGATGAGACTTGGTCTTCACTTTTTGTGGGGGTTTTGCCGAAGTTTTTGGAGAGAAGAGAGGATGCCTCTGGGACAGAGGACGGCTGGCTCGTTAGTGATACGGCTGAAGGATGGACGGTAACCGTACGAAAGCGTTTTGAGAATGGGATGCCAAGGGTCATCCTGATAGAAGGTTATGCCCAGCGAATGTTTCTCGATATCCAGAAGATTTCACCAGGACGATATCCCCTTGAAAGGTATGAGGATAAGCCATGGCAACAGGTACGTATTGTGCCAGGACAGGGATTTTGGGAGGTGATCTATGAGTAGTGACCGAGATCGGATTGACGATATTCGTCAGCGTTTGAAGATGAAGGATCTCTCCGAGAGTGAAAAGAAGCAACTCTTTCAAAAGTTTGTTGATGCCGGTGGTGAGGTGATAGATCTTGATGCTCAGGAGCGTCGGGCTCTCAAGAAAACCGTTCGAACGGTTGTTAGGGAACGGGAGATGGTGAGGCACGATCTTGAACAGGCAGAGAAAAAAACCACTCGAGCAAAAAAGGTAGAGGAACCAAATCCTGTTACCCAGTGGATTGAGTTGACAGCAGCACGTATTACCTGTGCCTTGTTGGGGCTCATTCGCTGGAACGGTCGTCAGCTCAAAGAGAGCTTTGTGAATTTTCTCGTCTATGATTTTCAGAATGCGCTGCTTCAGATCAAGATGATTTTGGCATCTCTTCTCTATCAGGATAAGGCGATCACAGCAGAAATCAGGCAGATGATGCTGGCGGATAGTGCGTTTCCGTTTGGCTATGAGCTAATCTACAGGCTGGATCAGCTCTATAAGGAGGAGTATTTCAAGTTTCTTTCGGAACACAAGCTTGATCCCGAGTCTCTCTTTGAAACACTGGAGGTACTCAAGGCTATCTATCGTAACCTCTTTGTGATTCAGAATTACCAGACCTCGTTAAAGCTTGCTGTGGAGAAGGCTCTGCTCAAGGAGGGTGATATCCGGCGCCTCAATCCAAGGATTACCGACCAGAACATCAAGAGTCTCCATATAGCGATAGATATGATCTATGAAAAGGTGGTCGATCGTCTCTATAATCTGATGGAATATGCCTATCGCCTGGAACGGCAGAAGAGAAGAACAAGCTTTCGCGACTTTTTGGGGATGAAAGCCGAGGATGTCCTGGGATACTATACCGACCAGTGGAAAGAGGAGCTTCAGAAAGCCATGCAAGAAGCAACCAAGAAGCAGTCTGCAGGTCAAAAGACGGGTGGTTCGCTCTTTCCCGAGGAGAATCCCGCCGCGAAAAGTGTCCTGGAGAGCCTCAATGAGTATATTCAAAAAGGTCTGTCATTTATAGAGGAGCGTATCCACTGGAAAGAAAAACTCATGGAATACGAGTCCAATCGAAATCCCAAGGTTTTGTATACCGTCAATGACAAGGTTTTTCTTATCGAACACCTTTTAGAGTTGTATGAGAGTGAGTTTTCGTTTCTTTTTACCAGTGCGAGGGTGCAGTTTAATTATCTCCTTGTGGATGGCAAACGGATGGATATGAAAAAGGAGCTGGTGGATCTGTATTACAAGACGATGCCACTGCGGGATCGTTTCAACGAGTATCTTCGTATCTTAAAAGAGATTCGCTCTGTGGAAAAAGAGACATTTCTCTCTGTGGCAGAAAAGAGCAGTCGTCTCAATCAGTTGGCTATCCAGAGGAGTCAGGTCTCCCGTCAGATCCGTCGAGATCTGAGGGATATCTTTGAGCAGTACAGTAGCAAGTGGCTATTTATTCTCAGTCGGTCTGAAAATGAATCGCCGGTGATTCAGAACATGACGGAGGTTTTGAATTTTGATCGTAAACTGGAGGGCGAGCGCTGGTCTCATGGGAAAACTATTCGTGAGGCTGTTGAGATGGCGTATAGTCTTGCGGATACGATTCATTTTCTCCTCATGGGAGAGCTTGGTGGCAACAGTCTCTTGATAGAAAAATCGCTTTACCTTAAAATATAATCATCGAAAAGCGTGGAGGGTGATATGAGAAGAATTCTTTTGTTGAGCATGGTTCTGGTAGGTGTATGCTGGGGGTATAATACCAAATATGATCCTATGATGGCTTCGCTGGACAAGAGTCAGAGTAATTTGATCTTAGAGGCACTGGATTCCCCTGATTATGATCTGGTGTGCAGCGCGTTGAAGCGGGCGGGAGAACTTGAACTGAAAGAGGCACTGGTTCGGGTGCGGAATCTTGTCAGTGCGGCCAATCCTGGCTCGAACCTAGACAAGAGTGTACAGGTGGCCAAGATGCGAGACGTGTATATCCTGGGGGTATGGGTGCTGGGGATCATTGGTGATGAGTCTGACGCGAGGATGCTATCTACCTATCTTCTGAAGGATGTGTTTGACAAAAATCGAGCCTATGCCCTTATAGGAGCCCTGGGCAATCTGGACTATCCTGTATCTCGAGAAGCCCTGCACGAGTATGCCAAGAGGGTAGAGGATGAAAGGCTGGCCATGCTTCTTGTCGAGTCTCTTGAGAAGCTTAACCATCGTGACTCTCTTTTGCCTTTGATTCGTCTTAGGGAACGGCCTATTTTCACGGATGCTTTCAAGGCTCGTGTTGATCAGGCGATTCGCTCGATCAAGGAGAAAGGGAAAAAATAAGAGGCCTCTGTGGAAGACAAGTCTGCGCTTCGGCGTTTTTTTCTCGCACAGAGAGAGGCTCTTTCTCTCCACGAGAGGGAGAGTCTCTCTCAGGCTGTTGTCTCGTGGCTACCACAAGCCCTTGCTGGTTATGAGAGGCTCATGGCGTATTGGCCAGTGCGAGGTGAGGTAGATCTGTTGCCTTTCTGTCGGTGGTGGCTGAAGGAGGGAAGAGATTTATTTCTCCCTCGTGTGAGGGGAAAGGAGATCGAGATTGTCAGGGTACAGAACCTTGATAGCGATATGGGACAGGGCTATGCGGGAATCCCGGAGCCACAAGGGGAGGCTTCGAGTGAGGTACCTGAGGTGATTCTTGTGCCCGGGGTAGCGTTTGATGAGGATGGGTTTCGTCTCGGGTATGGGGCTGGGTTTTATGATAGGTTTCTGTCTCGTTGTGAGCACGTGAGGACGATAGGGGTGGCCTACAGATTTCAGGTTGTGAGAAAACTACCCCATCATGATGCAGATATCCCTGTCCAGAGGGTTGTCTGTGAGGATGGCTGGATACGATAGAAAAAGGGGAGAAATATGCAACTCTACCATGTTAAACCACGAAAAGAGCCTCTCGAGGCGGTTATACGAGTTCCTGGTTCAAAAAGTATGAGCAATCGGGCGTTTCTGCTTGCGGCTTTGTCAGCGGAACCCGTAACACTCTACCATCTCCTGGAATCTCAGGATACCATTTATATGGCCAGGGCGCTCAGTCAGGTGGGGGTTTTTATTGACTGGGATACCAAAACCCGGATCGCAATGGTAAAAGGAGGGCGTCGACCTACCGGAAAACACCATTTCTTTGTAGGAAACGCTGGGACAGCGATGAGGTTTCTGGTGTCGTATCTTGCACTGGGGGAGGGAGAGTTTCTTGTTGATGGTGATGAACGTATGCGGGAGCGTCCTATAGAGGATCTGCTTGTGGCGCTACGGGAGTTGGGGGTTGAGGTTGTGAGCGAACGTGGCAATGGATGTCCCCCCGTGAGGATAGAAGCTAAGGGGGTACAGGGGGGGAGGTGTCACCTTCCTGGTGAAAAGAGCAGTCAGTATCTTTCTTCACTATTGATGGCAGCTCCCTTGTTTTTTCGGGAGACAGAGATAGATGTGGAGGGAGACCTGGCATCCAAACCATACGCTGATATGACAGTGGCGATGATGGGGCATTTTGGGGTGAAGGTACGTCAAGAGGGATATGAGCGGTTTTTTATTGAACCAGCGGAGTATCAGTCACCGGGTAAGTATCTGATAGAAGCTGATGCCTCAAGTGCTTCGTATTTTCTGGCGATGGGTGCTATTCTGGGAGGAGAGGTTCGGTTGGAGGGCATCGGAAGCGAGTCACTCCAGGGGGATAGTGGGTTTGCGGCGGTGTTGCAGCAGATGGGGTGTGAGGTGGAGTATGAACCTCAGGCGGTAGTGCTACGATCAGATGGGAAACTCAAGGGAATAGACGTTGACCTCAATGCTATGCCGGATCTTGTGCCGACGCTGGCTGTGGTGGCACTTTTTGCAGAGGGACAGACCAGAATACGGAATGTGGCCAATCTTCGTATCAAGGAGTGTGATAGACTCTCTGCTCTGGCTACGGAGTTTCAGCGGATAGGGGCTCAGGTAGAGGAGGGAAGCGACTATCTTGTGGTTTGTGGGAACGGAAACTACCACGGGGTACAGCTTCACACCTACCAGGATCACCGTATGGCTATGGCATTTTCCCTGATTGGACTCAAGGTAGAAGGCATCGTTTTAGAGAATCCTGGCTGTGTTTCTAAATCTTTTCCCCAGTATTTTGAGTATTTTGAACAGGTGGTGGAGGCAAGAGGGCGACTCATTTTGCCATAAAGAAAAAGAAAAAATTTTTCAAAAAAATAAAGAATGAAATATTGACAAAAATTTGGTTTGTCTTAAAATAATACCAGTAGAGAAATCTCTCTGGCGGAGGAAACTATGGCGCAGATTCAGGTATCCAAAGAAAACCGCAAGTACATTTTTCAGAAGCGGTTACAGGAGGCTTTGACAGCATGGGGGTTTTTGCTTCCGAACCTGATAGGGTTTTTGCTCATTACCTTTTTCCCTATCTTTTTTACTTTCTATCTTGCTTTTACTGAATGGGATGGGCTTTCGTATGCCAGCCCAGCAAGGATTCGTGTGGCTTTTAAGCGTACGACGGGGGAGACCAATACGGCCATCACGATTCCAGCGGGGACAAAGCTCTCGGTAAAAACTCGAAAGGTGAGTTTTCGTGATGTTCAGGCACCTGTTTCTTACAAGCTTATGCAGGATGTGGTGATTTCTCCAGAGGACAAGATGGTCTCTATTGGGGACATGAATGCTCTTCGTCAGTGGACATCTTATACGAACGAGAAGGGACAGATCCTGGATCTTGTGAGGGAACAGTTGCCTGCGGAACTTTCTTTTGTGAAGGAGGGGGATCTCTTCTTCTCTCGAACGGAGATTATGGCAGCGAATGTGAGATGGGCAACGCCTGTAGACGGTGTTTCCATAGGGCTTGACCTCAGTAAACCAGGTCATGAGATAGTGGTAGCCAGCCGTCTTGATAAAGAGGTGGTGATTCCTGCAGGGACAATAATCCAGGCAGATATGTTTGCGAAGGTTCCTGAGGCTCCTCGAGATTCAGAGTGGTTCTTTGAGCTCTCAACACCTTTGACGATTCCTGCCGGCAAAGAGGAAGCTGTTTCTGCAGCTCTGGAGGCTACGGCCAACGGGGAAATGGGGAGTGAAACCTCGTTGATTGGCATGAAGATGCAAATGAATCCAGCTAAAGAAGGCGTAGAGGCATATATCAAGTTTGTTCGGGCAACAGGAAATAATGGTCTTCAGTTTGTGGGGCTGAGAAATTTCGAGGAGATTTTTTTCCGGGATACGCGTTTCAAGGACTACCTCTTGAATACCTTTCTCTTCTTGCTCGGTATTCCTCTCGGGATGATGGTGTCGCTGATCCTTGCGCTGGCCATGAATATGCCTCTCAAGGGGATTGTGGCTTTTCGTGTGATGTACTTTTTGCCTGTGATTTCCAATATTGTGGCAGTCGCTCTCGTGTGGCGATGGTTCTTGAACCCGGAGTACGGCATTATCAACAGTATCTTGCGTACCATAGGTATCATGAATCCTCCGAACTGGCTGGCCGATAAGAGATGGGCGAAGGTCTCTATTATTGTGGTCGATGTGTGGAAGGGAGCTGGCTACAATATGATGCTTTATCTTGCTGGTCTTCAGGGGATATCGCAAGATTTTTATGAGGCGGCGGAGATTGATGGCGCGAGTCCATGGCAGCAGTTCTGGAATATCACCTGGCCTCTTCTCAGTCCGACGAACTTCTTTATCCTGGTGATGGGTATTATTGGTGGGTTCCAGGCATTTGGAACGCAGTATGCTCTCACCGGAGGAGGTCCTGCTGGCGGAACGACAACAATCGTGTTCTATGTGTATAGCAATGCCTTCAAATGGGGTAAGATGGGGTATGCCTCAGCTATAGCGGTTGTGTTGTTTGCTCTGGTGATGCTGGTGACGCTACTCCAGTGGATCTTCACAGAGAAGAACGTAGAATACTAAAGGAGGAAATGTATGGCTGAGACAAAGAATATGGCGATAGAGAAAACAACAGGGCTTTCTCTTCAGGAACAGAGACGAAGACAACAGATGATTCGGGCGATTATTGCCTATGTGAGTCTGTTTATTTTTGCGATTATTTTTATTATGCCTTTTCTTGTGACGATCAGTACCTCGATCAAATACCCCCAGGATGCGTTTGATGGGAAGCTGATTCCTTCTCGAGTGATTCAGCCCTGGTGGTATAACTTTTTTGGTAGAACGGAAATGAAGGTTCCAAAACTTACGTATGATGGGGCTTTCTTTGCGGGGTGGAGTCGAGAAGGGATTCCTCCTTTTGCCCGGTATTACATCAACTCAATCGTGGTGTCGGTTGCGGTAGTGGTACTTCAGCTTATCACCTGTTCGATGGCTGCGTATGCCTTTGCGCGGTTACGATGGCCTGGACGGGATCAGGTTTTTCTTGCCTATCTGGGGACACTCATGGTGCCTGGCGTGGTGATGATGATTCCGGTGTTTATCATGATGCGAAACGGGTTTTTCCTCCATCAATTTTTGCCTTTTATTCCGAAGTTTTCGCTGATTGATACCTATCTGGCGGTGATTCTTCCCGGTGCTTTTTCGGCGTATGGGACTTTTATGCTTCGGCAGTACTTTTTGTCTATTCCTGCTTCTCTCGAAGAGGCTGCCTATATTGATGGGGCGACTCGCTGGCAGATTCTCACCACGATTATTATTCCCCTCTCCAAAACAGCACTTTCTACCATGGCTATTTTTACTTATTTGTTTGCTTGGAATGATTTTATGTGGCCTTTGATTGTGATCAATTCTGATATGATGAAGACGCTTCCTCTGGGTCTTCAGACCTTCCAGTCGAGTTATGGTTCCCAGTGGCACCTTGTGATGGCGGCTTCTCTTATTGTGGTTTTGCCCTTGATTGTGGCTTTTATTCTCGGGCAGCGGTATATAGTAAAGGGAATCATGATGACAGGGTTAAAGTAGATTGCTGTGAAGGCACCCGAAAGGGTGCCTTTTTTTGTATTTTTATTGATTTTCCTGAGAAATGGTGGTATAGTATTAGTAGAGAAAAATATCACAGGAGTTGGCTATGAGAGTAGGGAAGATCTTTTGGATTGCTGGCGTGGTGATGGTGTTGTCATGTGGAGAACAGGGTGTTCGGGCTGCTACTCCCTCTGGGGGGAAAAGTCAGCAGCCTTTGTGGATTACTTCCTCAGTACAGGATAAGGAATATTTTTATGCTGTGGGGTATGCTGAGGGGATAGATGTCCTGGAAAAGCTCAAGGATCAGGCCCTCGCTGATGCCAAGGCAAAGATTGCTAACACGGTTTTTGAACAGGCTGAGGTGGATAAGGAGATCCAGAGCTATGGGATGATCAGTGAAGACTCCCGCGAGAGTCTCAAGACACAGTTTCGTCAGGCGGTACGTACCCGTTCGGTAGCCCGTCTCACAGGGGTGGAGATTGTCCAGCAGTATACAGAAGATGTCGAAGAAGATGGCCTCAAGTATACCCGGGTCTGGGTTCAGGCAAAGATCAAACGCTCTGCCATGGAGGCTGAGCGAAATCGTATCCTCTCAGAGCTGGCTCGTAAACTTGCCATGGTGGATGAAAACATCCGAAAAGCCGAACAGGCGGCAAGTGCTGGTCGTGTACGAGAGGCTATCGAAGCGTATCAAAAGGCTATCGTAAGTGCTACCCAGGTGGACGAGAGGCGGGACGAGATAGCTGTGTATGCTCAGGCTGTCACCTCTCTTTTGCAGAAGATACGGATTAAGCCGGTCACCATACCTCAGACTATCGATACCGACAAAGGTGGCAAGCTTGTTTTTCAGGTGGTGTATCTTGGTGAGACGGAGAGACCTGCGGAAGGGGTGGCTGTGGGCTTTGCCTTGCGGGGAAATACCGGTCAGTGGAGTCGTTCGGCGCTTTCAGGAGAGAATGGACAGGTAGTCTGTGAGATTCAAAACCTGAAAAATAGTATCCCTGAAAATAAACTTACCGCAATGGTGGAAATGGATTTTCCTGAGTTGCTTTCTCTGGGGGATGCCTACAAGCCATTGTATACCCAGCTTCGAGATGCGGTGACGAAGTCTCAGGCACAGGTGAGTTTTAAGAGTGTTTCTCTCCGTAAACAAGAGAAAACCACGGCGATTCTCTGTCTTGCTCAACAGGATGGAACCTGGCAAACCCTCAAGTCTCTTGAAACGGAGATGGAGAGTGCCATTCTCAAAAAAGGCTATAAGGTCAAAAGGGTTTCTGGGCGACCAGGGGCATCGAGTCTTGTTGAGCTTGATCCCTCGGTGTTTGGGGTTTTGAGGAGTCAGGGGATTGCTCAGGTGGTGATCGTGAGTGTGGTACCATCAGAGGTTTCGTATAATGAATCTGTTGGGCGGTATGTGGGAACCTACCAGGTCTCTCTTCAGATGGTGGATGTGGAGAGTCAGGAGGTGCTTCAAACGGAGAATACGAGGATTACCGCCTCAGCTGAAAAAAGAGACCAGGTTCTCCAGGCTTTTGTCAATGCGGCTTCGAGGCAACTGGTGGGACTACTTGAGTAGGGATGTTGTGGACGCATCTTGTCCTTTCTTTTGAGCGTCAACCGTCGTATGCAACGCTTGCTCAGATAGCCTCCCTCTACCGTGAGTGGGGATGGGAGGCTATCTGTTTGTGTGAGCGCTATTCCACCAAACATTTTGCTACTCTTGGGGTTGTGGCTCGCGAGTATCATCTTAAACCTATCTATGGGGTGGAGATTCTCACCCATGCGCTTGGGTTAACCAGGGCTTTTCCTGCTCTTCTTCTGGCGAGAAATAAGAAGGGGCTCAGAGGGCTGTATGAGTTGGTTGGATGGGTATGTCGAAACCAGAAACGGGTAGTTCCGCCAAAGGTACTGGAAGAGTATAGGGAGGGTCTCTGGCTTTTGGTGGGGGAGGAGTTGGAGGAGGGGAATGACGAACATATTGAAAAGAGTATTCGGTATTATGAGAGTGTATGGGGGGAAAACTGGTGGGTAGTGTGTCACTATACCGAGGAAAAGCCCATCGAAAAAATTCGTCGCCTGGTTTCTGTGGTGTCGGCTTTTGCGTTGCGAGGGGTAGCGTCTGTTCCCCAGCAGTGGGGAGAGAAGCTTCTCTGGAAGTATGAGGATGTTGGGAGGGTGTTTCACAATCATCCGGATTTTGTGGAGGGGGTGAGGACACTTTTGGGGGTGATTGAGGAGATGGCACCTGTCCCTGGGGTGCTGTCCAGGGAAAAGGATGAGTCGCAAAAGGGAAAGTGTTATGAAGATTGGTTAACTCAGATGACACAGCATGTACTCGAGAGGCTTTTCTCGTATCGGTTGCCCTTTTTGGTGAAAAGTGTGCCGGTGGATCTCGGGCATTGGTTTTGCCATCTTGAGCGAAAAAAGGGAAAGGCTCAACCGTTTCTTTTTCAGATTCGGCGAGGGAGACTGACGGTGGCGCTTTCTTCGCAGGCTTCATTGCATCTTCGCCACTGGCTGGCAAAACGCTACCAGGGACATATAGGCTGTGTTTCTATGCGAGGACAGGATTATAGTTTTGTGGTAACTTCTTTTCCAGTGAAAGAGGGGTTTTCTTGTGTCGGGGAGGTAGAGGGTATTCCCCTCATTCAAACGACGAGGGATGTGCTTTTTTTTGATGGGGTGGTGCTTCTTCAGTGTGAGTCTTCCTGGCTCTGGGATATTCTCTGTCGTTTACGGGGGATGAGGGAGAGGTTAACGTGGCAGTTTCCTCTTGTGCTTCGGTGGCTTGATCATCCGCTTTTTCTGGAGCTGGGGGTAACCTTTCAGAGAAGACATGTGTTTCATCATCTCTCGGAGGTTTTGCGTTTTTTTTCGAGGGGGATGAGGTCGTTTCTTCGGGGGCCTTTTCTTTATCAAGAGGATGCCATCGTGTATTTGTCTCGTTTTGTTTCTGTTCGAGAGGCGAGGAGTTTTCTTATCAGTCTACGAAGAGAGGATCCTTTGTGGGTAGAACAGAAACGTACTCTCGAGGCAAGGCTACCCAATGAAGAGAGACAATCTCGTTATTGGCATGCTATTCTGGAGGAGGGAAGATATCTTTTGCCGAGGCGGGAGGAGTGGCTACGGTGGTATCCTCTGGCGCTTTTGGCGCTTAGTGTTCAGCAGAATTTTGTAGCATTTACGGTGGCGTGTTTAAATCAGTTTACCCATGTTCATCAAAAGAATCGGATACTCCTCTATGCGAGGCTGGTATGGGGTGTGGAGATACTTCCTGTTTGTGTGAATCATAGTGGCATGGAGGATAGACTGGAGGATGGCAAGGTTCGTCTGGGGTTTCACCATCTGACGAGCATCCCTGTGTCTCTCCGTGAGGAGGTTGTGCGAGGACAACCGTACAGGGATTTTTTTGATTTTTTGGCCAGGCATCCCCATATAAGCAAGAAAACCCTTCGGGACTGGATTCGGCTGGGACTTTTTGATGATATCCTGCCGGAGAATGGTTACAAGCTTGTGATTCTGGAGGCAGAGAGAAAACAGGTGGGAGAGGGGTTGTTTGATGAAGCATCTCTCTGGGAGGAAAACAAACAGTACTATACCCCTGTGGAATACGAGCCGCTTTCTTTTGTTGGGGTTACGGGACTCTATGCTTTTGAACATCCTTTAGATGGTTATGGGGAGAGGCTTCTCTCTTTTCGCCGTTATAGACTAAAGGAGAGTGAAAATCTTCGCTTTGGCGTCTATGTTGCCGCTCTGGTCGGGGTACATAAAGTAGGCAATGAGACCTGGTATGAAATTGTGGATGAAAGTGGCTGGAGGCAGGTTGTTTTCCAGGGGAGCCCTCCCTTTTCTCCTGAACTCTACCATCCCTATATCTGGCGGATCGTACTAAATCGCGGAAGGCTTGAGGTGGTGGATTTCTTTGTTTTTGAGGTTCAGGATTAACGGGAGAGCATCTCTTTTTGCTTCTTGAGAAGCTTGGCCAGTTTTTCAATGGTTTCAGCGTTGCCTTTGGAGCTAAAGATGAACAAAAGTTCTTTAATGTAGTATTCGTTCATGCGCATGAGCTTTTCTACTTCTTTTTTGCTGGCCTGTTTTTCGAGGTTTTCCTGGGCTTCTTTCTGAAGCTCTTGTTTCACCTCAGCTATTTCAGTTTCGATGGCCTGCTTCTCCTGGGGAGTTGGCGGTTGCTTTTCGGGGAGATAGGGGGGAGACCCCAAACTTTCAATACGCATATTTTCCTCCTTGAAACTTTTCGCATCCTTGCTATTATATATATCGCTGATTTTGGTGAAAACTTGAGTTTTTTGAAGAAGTTAGGGGTGTATCAGGAGGTTTGTTGGTCAAAATGGGAGATGAGTTCCTGGGAGAGTTCTCTGATGATGGCGGCAACATCGAGTCCTTGTTCAAAGGCGTAAAGGAGAACACCCTTGAGAAAGGTTTTTGGGTCATGGTGAATAGTGTGAGTGATCTCCTGGGTGATGGGCTGGAGGGATTCGAGACGCCAGGATACCTTGAGGCGTTTCATTTTGTTGAGGATTTTATACAGCCTCTGGAGTTCTGGGAGGCTTTTGGGGATGCTTTTGAGTGGGTGTTGGGGAGTGGGTTTTTCCTGGGATTTGATGGCTTCCCAGTTCTGAAGAACATTTTCTACGGTGATGGTGTTTTTTTCTGAGAAAACATGGGGATGGCGCCGGATGAGTTTAGCGCTAACGGTTTCGATCATTTCTTCAATGGTAAAAAGCTTCTCCTGTTGGGCTAGATAGGCGACAAAACAGGTGACGAAGAAGAGATCTCCTATTTCCTCTTTGAGGTTTTCTTTGTCCTGGGTGTCTATGGCATCCACAAGCTCGTAGGCCTCCTCGATGATGGCGGTTCGCATGGAGGAGAGGTTTTGTTCCCTATCCCAGGGACAGCCCTCAGGAGAACGAAGGATCTCGATGATACGCAGGAGCTTGTGAAAGGCTTCCATTAATCTTTTCCTTTGTTGGGAGTTCGCCACTTTTTGGCCAGAGTGCCCAGAATCCCTTGAATATAGGAGGGGGTTTCTGGCTCTCCGTAGAGGTCAGCGAATTCACCGCACAGGCCAAAAATCGCCTCACCTGGCATGGTTCGGTCAAATATGATGAGATATGCCCCGAGTCTGAGGATGGCTTTGTCTATGGCATAGAGGCGGTCAAATGGTCTGTTCTTTACCAGAGGGGCAATCTCCTGATCGAGGGTTGGGAGTTCATTGAGGACACCTCGAAGTATCTCCTCAGCATGACGAAAGATTCCTCTATCTGAGAGAGAAAGTGCAGGAAGCCAGCCCTCTTCATTGTCATAGGCGTAGATATCTCTGAGCCATGATAGGTCAAGGATCTCTGGGAGAGTGTGGTTGCCTATATCATAGGCGTACAAACCGAGAAGGGAGAGTTCCTTGCCGGTTGTTCGGACAAAAACCTTATTTTCCATGGTTCATCTGTTTGTACAGATTGGACATTTCTACGGCGGTGAGGACAGCCTCGTAGCCCTTGTTGCCGTTTTTGACACCGGCTCGGTCTATCGCCTGCTCTATATCATCAGCGGTGATGATGCCAAACACCACGGGGATTTTGCCCTCGCTGGACATTTCCATCAGGGCTTTTGAGGTGTTGCCAGCGACATACTCAAAGTGTGGGGTTTGACCACGGATCACGACACCAAGGGCGATGATGGCATCATGTTTCCCGCTATCGAGGAGTCTGCGGACAACGCCAGGGATTTCATAACTCCCGGGGACTTTGTAAATGTCCACAGTAGCCGGGTCACCCTCGAGCTGTTCAAAGGCATTGAGGGCACCGCTTACCAGTTTGTCGCCTATGAAAGAATTGAATTTGCCAACGACCAGGGCCAGGCGCATGCCCTTTGCGGTGAGTTTACCTTCGTAGATAGGCATCGAGCGCTCCTTGATAGTTTTTGTCTTTTATCTCAATGATGACTTTTTGGTTTTTGATCTGGGAGGCGCACCACTGATCAATGGCACTCTCGACCTGCTGATTCTGGAGGATGTTGTAGATGTAGTTTTTGACCTCCTCGTAGGAAAGAACACGAGACGCCTCCTTGGTAAGGACACGCATGACAAGGATATATTTTTTCTTGTCTTTTCTGAATTGAAGAACCTGGGGACCGAAGACTTTACCTTTGTCGAGGTATTGCTTGTAGTAGGTGGGGTCAAGGGCGAGTCCCAAAACCTCCTCTGGGTAGCCACCGAGGAAAAGATCCTGGGCGTTAGTGAGACCAGAGACTCCAGAGTAGGGGGTAAAGGGAATAGATTTTTTGTATTTTTCGATGATGGGGGTGGCATTTGTCGTCCTGGCAGCTTCTTTGGCAATAGCCTCAAAGCTTTTTTCAAGGTTTTCAAGTTCGGTGAGGGAGGCGTTTTCTGGGTAGGGGGCAACGAAAACCATGAGGTTCACCCTGGGTGGAGCGAGGAAGTTGGTTTTGTTGGTTTCGTAAAAGGCTTTTGCCTTTTGTTCATCAATTCCCTGGTACATGCTTCGCTTGAATTCCTCATCGAAGAAGGTGAGCTTTTGGATGTAGAGATTGACCTCCACTCGCATCTCGAGAAGATCCCGGTAGCGGGTAAAAAGTGTGGCAAGCTGGGGGTTTTCGTTGGTCATCTTGATGTAAGGGATCATGGCATCCTGGATCTCTCCTGGAGCAAGTTGATAGCGTTTGTCTTTGTCGGCGAGAGACCTCAGAATATAGTAGGTAAACCAGCTCTGAAGACCGTCCTCAAGGGTGTTGGTGATCTTTCCCCCTGAGTTTTCGAGGATGAATTGATTATAGCGCTGGACATCATAGAGGGTGATGGGGTTGTTGTTGATGGTTGCGATAATAGAGATAAGAGGTTCTCTCGCTACCAGTATCTGGGCTGTGAGAGTGAGAGCGATGATGAGCCATCGTTTCATAGTGTCTCCTTATAAGGTACTATAATACCAGAGTTTGGTCTGGGTGAATTCTGAGAGAGTGTGGGGGAGCATATTGGGTGAGCGTAGCGAAAATCGTCGGAGAAGCTTGCGTATGGTAAGCGTCTCCTCTGCAGGGTAGTAGAGGGGAGCACTGGAGGGAAGTCTGGCCATTTCTCTTGTTAAAGCGACGGCATCATAAAAGCTACCGAGCCTGTCCACTAATTTAACACGGAGGGCCTGTTCTCCCGTGAAGATCCTGCCGTCGGCAAGGGGGATGAGCTCCTCACGGGATATATCTCTCCCCTCGACAATTGCTTGCAGGAACTGTTCGTAGGTGTTACTGACAAGGGTGGTGAGGATGGTTCTTTCTTCGGGGGTTATCTCCCGGTATCCAGCGAGAATGTCCTTTTTAGCCCCGGATTTAAACACAGTTGCCTTGATGCCCAGTTTTTGCATGAGTTCATCGTACTGATACCCCTGGATAATAACACCAATACTCCCTGTAAGTGTACCGGGAAGGCTCACGATAGCATCACAAGCCGTGGCAATATAGTACCCTCCTGAGGTAGCCATATCCCCAAAGGAAGCGACAACAATTTTGCCTTTTTCTCGAAGGCGCTTGATGACGGCGTGGAGCTCCTGGGTAGCACCTACTGTCCCCCCGGGGGAATTGATACGGAGCACAACAGCGGCTGTCGTGGGGTCATTACCCGCTTGTTCGAGTTCTTCTATCCAGGAGAGAACCCCTCCCTGTCTCACACCAGTGAGGCTGGTGGTGTCACTTTCATAGGAGATGACACCCAGGATTTCCACGACAGCAATCCTCCCACTGAGAACACGAGAAGAAAGCTTTGGAGAGGATGTGCCTCTGGTAAGGGCGAGGACAGCGATGACCAGTGATATCCCCCAGAGTCCCATGGTAAACCAGAATGAGAACTTTTGCGTCATGATCACCTCTTTTTCTTCATAATATTGTAGCATAAAAACCAAAAGAAGGCAAATAATACTATGGTGAAAAAAAGAAAAAGGCGTCCAAGAGGACGCCTTGTCGAACTCGTTGAAACTTAGTAATCCTCTTCTGCACTACCGGCTTCTTCTTCGTAGTAGGTGTCTTCTTCGTATGTTTCCTGGATGGGATAGAGGAGATCCTTCAGGGAAATGACGAGGTTGTTTGCATATGAGGTTGTGAGCACTGGACCACCCACGCCGCCGAAGCTTTTTATAACATTTTCGAGGTAGATGATCTCTTTTTCTATCTCGTTACTCAGGGCTTGTTTTTGTTTTTCATCGGTGAGATTTGCCCATTTAGCTTGCCAGTCGGGGAGTTTTCTATAGGTGACGTAAGCGATTGAAAGAAGGTCTGCATCTTTGGCGTTGGTGGAGATAGCAGAGAGTTTGACCCACTCGTAGGTTGTCCAGTCGGTTTTGCCGGTAAAGATCTTGTAGGCACTCATATACCACTGGACACGAGCCCAATCTTCCTGAATCTCGACCACATACCCGATCATCGGAGCCGTCATAGTAAAAAACTCTCGAGAAATCTCACTCGGGGTTTTGTAGATTTGGGAGGTGTTGAGTAGAGTGGCTTTGGCGAGAGGGTTCTTTACCACCGAGGAGAGGTTTACCCATCCCTTTTCTTTGGTGTTTTTGTTCATCACCAATACCATGATAACTTCGTTGGTTTTGCCTTTGCTCTCTTCGATGTTGGTTTGCATGGCACCGGCATAGACGAGGGGAGTACCCCAGTCAAGGTATACGACCTTTTTGTTGGCCTGGTCGAGAGTCATCTGGGTGAAATGAGTCCTAGGATAGTAAACGTCTTCCACCCTTTTCCCGCATCCGAACAACACCAGAACTGTTCCCAGGAACACGACCACGAAACGTTTCATAAGAGATCCTCCTTTTCTACGTTTTCCTCTGCATTTTTTCTTTGATTTTTTGTTAGTGGCAGATTGAGTATTGGTAGCGCATCTATTATATTATAGAGAACGATAAAAATTTTTGCAAATTTCTAAAACTCATAGGCGATGGTTACTCGGAGGGCAAGGCCTTCCTGAACAGCCCAGTTCTGCGATTTCCTGGCTTCGTAGAGCTTTTCCCCGGAAGTGTTCTCGAGTCTCTGAGATGAGGAAAGGCTGTAGAGGAGGGGAGAGAGAATCTCACATCGTAGCTGGTAGGGTGCCTGCCGGTACTGGAAGCCTACCATGGTATGAATCCATGCCTCCCTGCGGAAGGTAAAACGTGTTGCCGAAATATCAAAGGTGGTTTCCTGGGCTGTGAAGCGGTTGGTTCCGTAGTATTTAGATATCCAGCTGAACTGAGTGTTTTCAAAGACATTGAGTACCAGGCCTATCTGACGAGCCTTGCTCCCGTAGAGAGGGAGATAAAAGATCATGTCCACCCCCAGATGAAAGGCGGTGGTATCCACATACGAAAATCCCTCCCAACCGTATTCTGGTCCTACATAAGGCGTGGAATTCTGCCAGCTTTCACGGTTTGCTCCCATGAGGGGGTTATAGTATGTGCCAAGACGTTCTGTTCTATGCCATTCTCCACTGATGAGGAGAGCAAGATCCATCATCATCTCCCTGGAGGGTTTGATCGCAACATTGGGGTTGGCTTCAATCAGGATACCGCTTTGTTTTGTCTTGCCCCATCCCTCGGAAGAGAGGTCATTAGACAGCACACGAATGGTGGTAGAGCTGTCCAGCCCTAAGAAAAAGAGGGTGTTAAGTTTCCAGATGCCGCCGTCTTTCCATGTCACGTTGGCGTAGGTACGGTTGAGCCATCCGTCTGTCTTGTAGAGATAGGGGGAGATGCGATAACTGCCGCTAAAATTGGTCTTAAGAAGGGTAGTGGCATTGGTATCCATTTGCCAGGTGTGTTCCTGTTGAAGCGAGCCCATCAGCCGGAGGCGGTTGCCAAAACGTATCCTGGGAAGACTGAAGCCAGCCTGAATATCCCACTGCCATACCGGACCGGTGAGATAGCTATCCTGAAACCATGCATCCGCATTAATATGACGATACCCGAAGATATGATTACACCCAACTGTTGTCCAGCCCCACAGAAGTCGATCAGAGGATAGACGCGAGCCATTCACCGTCGCTGAAAAATCACTTCCCATATCCCCTGTATTCTCATACGAAAAACCTATCTTGAGACCGAGCGGGATGCCCTGGTACACACTCGCTACGATCCCTTCAAGAGAAAGCGCATTCACCAGATGAAATGCACTATAGCTAAAGGGGATAAAATGCACCTCCGTATTGGTTTCTCCCCGGAGGTTTCCCTCAGCAGAGAGTACCATCAAACGAGGCTGGTAGCCGAACTTGCCAAAGAAAAAGAGATTTTTTTCAACAGGAGAGAAGTACTGGATATTTATACCGGCAAGATGGGTTGTTCCATAGGTCTGAAAGTAGGATTGCTCTTCTCCTGGTTGGGGTGGGAAGTAAATATTCTCCTCTGTTGAGGTGTAGCCTTCATTGGGGCGGTTGGTTGGATTGTCCATGTCGCCCCACCAAGGGAGACTCTGGTAAGAGAGCCCAACGGCAAAAAACCTCTTCTCCCACTGAGTCAAATCCTGGGGAAAAGCTACAATCGAGAGACCGGGGTTTGACCCCACAAAAAATACCCTTCCCCATACAACCGTCGTCCATGCAAGAAGCCCAAGAAGGAAATACCTCCCTCTCATCAGGCTTATGACCTCCCGTAGTTGTCATTGAACCGCTCGATGTCATCCTCTCCCAGGTATTCGCCATTCTGAACCTCGATCATTTCGAGGGGGATCTTGCCAGGATTGGACAGCCTGTGAAGAGTGGATTTTGGCACGTAGACACTCTCGTTTTCATGGACGAATTGTTGTTTGCCGTCGATTTCCACCAGGGCTGTCCCCTTTACCACGATCCAGTGCTCACTTCGATGCTGGTGGCGCTGGAGGCTGAGTGCCGCTCCCACATTGACCACGATCTTTTTGATCTTGTAGCGAGGAGCTTCTTCCAGAACGGTGTAAGATCCCCATGGCCGATAGACGGTCACATGCTCAAAGACCTCTGGCCGCTTGTGGCTTGCTAAAAGCTGCACCATGTCTTTGACCTTTTGGGTGTGGTGACGATTGGCGATGAGGATGGCATCCTCGGTTTCTACCACCACAAGGTCACTTACCCCGATGAGAGCGGTGAGTTGTTTGCTGGAGAGGACGAGGCTTTTTTTCGTATCCAGACAAAATACATCCCCATGGGTGGCGTTGCCGTTTTCATCAGGACTAAAAAGCTCATACACCGAGTCCCACGAACCAACATCATTCCACGAGACATTGAGGGCATAGCAGAGGATGTTGGAGGCTTTTTCCATGACTCCGTAATCTATTGAGATGCTTTCAAGTTCAATGTAATGTTTGATCATTTCCTCATAACTCTGCGATGTGATGGCTTCATAGAGGGTTGGCATATGCTTTTTGAAGGCATCAAGGATTACCCCCAGAGAAAACAAAAACATCCCCGCATTCCACATGTAGTTGCCGCTTTCAAGATACTTTTGAGCGGTTTCCTTGGAGGGTTTTTCAACAAAGCGGTTGACCTCGTAGAGGTGGTCTTTTCGCTGTTTACCGAGCTCAATATACCCATAGCCTGTCTCTGGCCTGGTGGGAACAATACCAAAGGTGACGATGTGATCCTGGGCTTCTTTTTCGACGGAGAGTATAGCGTTCCGAAAGGTTTGTGTTGGCTCTATGACGTGGTCTGAAGGAGAGAAGAAAACCACAGTCTCAGGGTCGTATCCCTTTTCAAGGAGGTATTTTACCGTGAGGGCTATCGCGGGGGCGGTGTTTCGCCCCATAGGTTCAAGAATCATGTTGTGAAACTCGCAGCCAAAGAGTTTACAGAGATGGTCGGCAATGGTAAATCGGTACTGTTCTCCTGCGACCACATAGATATTCTCTGGAGAAGAAACAGTACTCAAACGCTCAGCCGTCAACTGGATGAGACTTTTGTCGCCGGTGAGGGTAAGAAACTGTTTGGGGAAATTCTGTCTCGAGTAAGGCCAGAGCCGTGTGCCGCTCCCGCCAGCAAGGATAACGGAAATCATGGTTTTTCTCCTTTTTGTTCTGCTTTTATTGTAAAGCGAGACGAGGGTTCTTGCAAGCTATCGAATTTCCTCATAATAAAAGTACGCGAAAATAAGGATGCAAGACTGCTGGACGAATCCTAAATAAGGAGAAATCTCTACCAAAACTTTGTGGAAAAGAGTGCTATGGCGTTTTTGCAGTTTTTTGGAGTGAAAGGTGGGGGCTGTAAAAGGGTAATAACATGGCTGGTTGTAAATACGAACTTTATCCAGGGATAGAGGGTTGAGGTGTCTGAAATGGGCTATTACTCTCTTTCAGTTTTTTTCGAGCCTTTTGCTGGTTTTTGGCTGAAAAAAGGAAACAGCCGTTTGCGCAAGGTCTCGATTCGTGCAAAGGTCCCAGATGGTGTAGCCAAACCTGGTAGGAGCCCAGGATCACCGTAACCGACGCTCCCACGTTACCAAAAAAATTATTTGACAAGTCCCGCGAAATAGAGTATAATGTATTCGGACGGACTAGTCCGTCCAGTCTTGAGAGAGGAGTAGGGCGTATGCTTCAGGCACTCTTAGAAAATCGTCTCGCTGAATTGGATCGACAGATCCTTGAATCGGCGAGAAAAAGTTTTCTCACCTATGGATATGCAGGCACCAACGTTGATCAGATAGCCAGGGAGGTAGGTATAGGGAAGGGCACGATATACCGCCATTTTAAAAGCAAGGCATATCTTTTTATCGCTGTGGTGCTCTATACCTACCAGGAAATGGTTGCCTATTTTTTTCCCATTCCTCAGATCGCAGATCCTCAGGAGGCTTTCCTTCGTTACCTGCATACCCTTATTGATCTCAATCGCAAACTCAAGCCTTTTTTTGTTCTTCTTAATCCTATGGAATTCGGGAGAGAGTTTCAGCATGATTGTGGGGATAACCCTGAGGTAAAACACCTCATGAAGCACTTTCAGGAGCAGAGACGACAGGGGATAGAGCTTCTCGTTAGCCTTATTGCACGGCTTCAGGAGGAAGGATATATCCGTAACGACATAGCTCCACATGAACTCTCCCGAATGATCTTTGTTTTGATCAACAACTACTTTCGCAAGGAGCCAAGTATTTTGGAAGAAGATTACGACAACGCTGAAGCCTTGCTAGGTTTTATTTTCAGCGGAATCAACTACACAGGAAAAACATCAGAGGAGGATAGGTGATGAGACGGGTTTTTATGGTGATTTTTGGGATAATAGTGACCTGGGGTATGGCTCTCTCTCCAGATCTTGAGCTGATACTCACGACAGCACTTCAAAACAATCCTACACTTCGACAGTACCGACTTGATGCCCAGATAGCCGAGGCTCAATACCAGCAAGCCTGGGCGGATTTCTGGCTTCCCGATGTATCGGCAGGGGTGAGTTTCACCTACCTGGATCCTGATACAGTCGACAGGGGCAAGATGAGTGTCCCCCAGTACACGATGACCAATCTCAATCTCCCCGTGATAGGGGGTGGAGGGATTCCTACGGGAGAGTATGTTCCTGCGCCTACCATGATGCCCATGGGGGTGACCACCAACCAGACGGTGTTTGCAGACAACTACGGTATCCAGCTTCAGGTAGCCAAGCCGCTCTTTTTGGGATTCAGACTGGCCAATGCGCTCAAGATCCGTGAACTCAACCTCAAGCTTGCCCGTCAGAAGCTTGTGGATCAGGAACAGTCGATCAAGGCAAGTGTGATCCAGTCCTACTATAACATCCTGGTGCTCAAGGAGAACATCCGTCTTTCTCGCCAGTTAAGCGAAGCCCTTCGTAAACGGTATGAGTTTATGCAGGCAAACTACAGGGCTGGACTGGTGTCGGACTATGATGTTCTCAAGATGGAGGTGCAGTACAAGAATACCCTCCCCTCCCTGCAGAGACTGGAAACCACCTATCAGACGGTGCTTCAGCAGTTCTTTCAGCTTGTGGGGACCAATCTCGAACCGACGGGACAGATTATGGAGGCGACCAACCTCACACTCTCTCAGACCAACGAGGCAGAGATTCTAGCGTATGTATTGAGTAACAATGTCAATCTCGTTCAGATCCGTACCAGTCGGGAGATTCAGGAGTATACCTATCGTCTTCAGCAGGCTGATAGGCTCCCAACGGTCAATAGCTTTTTCAACCTGAAGTATGATTACAGGCTGGAAAAAAGCGGGGATACCGAGAGGAAGTGGATGCCGTCCTGGACCATAGGGGTTTCAGTGAGTATTCCGATTGACGAATGGCTTCCCCTCTCCAAGAATTCAGCCGTACTTAAAGAAACCAGACTCTCTCAGGAAAAAACAGATCTCACCATCAAGACACTGGAGGATCAGCTTTCACTTCAGGTGAGAAGTCTCCTCGCCCAGCTTGCCGATCAGAAACAAACGATTGAGGCACAGAGTCTCAACATGCGTCAGGCTCAACGAGGTCTAGAGATGGCCAATGACCGTTATCGTCAAGGGGTAGTTTCCTCTCTGGATGTGACAGATGCAGAAACCTCATATAGTCAGGCGCAGGTCAATTACCTTCAGAGTATCTATGACTATGTCAATACCGTCGTAAAACTCAAACAGTTGCTTTACGAACTGTAAAAGGAGGATATATGAAGCAAAAGAGGAGTTTTTTCTTTCAAGCATTGGTACTCATGAGTGCCATGCTGGTGATTATGGGGTTCTTGAGTGGATGTTCTTCACGGGGCAAGAAAGTGAGACAGCAAGAGGCTGTTACGGTTCTCATCCAAAAGGCTAAGATACAGCCCTTTCAGCAGTTTATAGATCTCAATGGTCAGATTGCCGGGAGAAATGAGGTCAAGGTTTATGCAGATGTCTCCGGGAAAATTGCCCAGATCCTTGTCAGGGAAGGCAGCTATGTCTCCAAAGGGTCGGTGATAGCCTATATTGACCGGGCGCAGGTAGGGGCTGATTATGCCCTTGCTCCCGTGAAGGCTCCGATTAGCGGGTATGTGACGGCAGTATCGGTTGTTCTCGGACAGATGATCAGTCCGGGTACTATTCCTATCGCGTCCATTGGTTCGTTAACGGAGATGGATGTGATTATCTCTCTTCCAGAACGGTTTGTTCGCGATGTCGAGATTGGGCAAACGGTGTATCTCAAGGTAGCAGCCTATCCTGGTGAGCGTTTTACCGCCACCATCTACCGAAAGGATCTCGCCGTTGATCCCATGAGTCGAACACTCACCGTTCGTGCCCAGATTCAGAACCCTGGTGGCAAACTCCTCTCAGGGATGTTTGCCGATGTTTCTATCCTGGTGCGGGAGTCTGGTAGAAGCGTTGTTATCCCATCCAGTGCCCTAATAGAACTGGAAAACGGCAAACAGGCGGTCTATGTCAATCAGGATAATGTGGCAAGACTCCGTCCTGTAACGGTAGCCTTTGGGTACAAGGACAGGGTGGCTATTCAGCAGGGATTAAACCCTGGTGAAGAGGTGATTATTTACGGGAAAGAGTTTCTTAAAGATGGTACCCCCATCTATCCTGTCGAGGAAGAGAATTAGGAGGATACTATGTCGCTTCCGAAAATAGCGGTCGAAAGACCGGTAACCATGCTTATGGGGTTGGCAGCCCTCGTTATCCTGGGAATCGTATCCCTGACCAAGCTGCCTGTTGATCTTACCCCCAACCTGGAGTTTCCTGCCCTCTCAGTGGTGACAACGTATTCGCAGGCTTCACCCCAGGAGGTGGAGAAATCCATCACCCGTGTTATCGAGAGTGCGGTGTCTGCCGTTAACGATATTGACTCCATTGAGTCGACGTCCTCTGAGGGTCGATCTGTCGTGACCATATCTTTTAAGTGGGGAACAGATCTCGATGCTCGCGCAAGTGATGTACGGGAAAAGCTAGATTTTGCCAAGAGGCTTCTCCCCAGTGATGCGTCAAGTCCCTCGGTGTTCAAGTTTTCTACCTCGTTGATACCAACGATGATCATCAGTATCACAGGGTCTGAGGATCAGGAGTATCTCTACAATCTCGCTGAAAACCAGATCAAACCCAAGATCGAACAGACGCCGGGCGTGGCCAACGTCTCACTCAACGGAGGAATCAAAAAGATCGTGGCTGTTGATGTGTACAGAAACCGACTGGAAGCCTATGGTTTGAGTATCGATAGTATTGCCAATGTGCTCGCCCTCGAAAACCAGAACCAGGCAGGTGGCTATACCTATGAAGGGGTATACAAGTATCTGTTGCGTACCCAGGGAGAGTTCAAGACGCTGGAGGATATCGAGAATGTGGTTGTTACGGTCAAAAACGGTATCCCCATACGTCTGAAAGAGGTTGCCAGTGTGAAGTATGCCAACAGTACTGATCAGGGCATCGTCCGCGTGAACGGGAAACCAGCGGTGAGTCTCACTATCTACAAACAGGCAGATAGGAATACTGTCCAGGTCTCAAAGGATATTCACAAGACCCTGAAAGATCTCTCTTTTTCTCTCCCCGAAACGGTAAAAATCGAGACCATCCTTGATACCGCCGAGGCGGTCAATAACTCAATCGCCAATGTTCGGGATGCGGCTCTTCAGGGTGGGGTGCTGGCTATTGTTATCCTTTTGATGTTTCTTTGGAACTTCAGAACGGTATTGATTATAGCTATCTCGATTCCGACCTCGATTATTGCCACGTTTATTACGATGTATTTTTTTGGTGTTTCTCTGAATATTGTCTCTCTCGGTGGTCTGGCGCTGGGGGTAGGAATGATGGTGGATAGCTCTATTGTGGTGCTTGAGAATATTTTTTATTACCGTCAGAAGGGCTATGGACGATTCAAGGCTGCCGTGATGGCTTCTGAAGAAGTAATGTTGCCGATTATTGCTTCGACATTGACGACGGTAGCGGTATTTCTTCCCATTGTGTTTGTTGAGGGTTTTACCGCCCAGATCTTTCGTGATCTAGCTCTCACCGTGAGTATTTCACTGATCGTCTCTCTGGTGGTTGCCATTACCGTGGTACCCATGCTGGGAAGTCAGATGGTTCATATCGAAGAAAACTGTTACCTCTGCAAACTCGAGGATGCGTTTAACCGAGGCTGGAATGCCCTGGTAGGGTGGTATCAGAGGAGGCTTTCCTGGGCGCTTGCTCACAAGAGAATGGCACTTTTCGGCATCTTCGGGACTTTTATTGCAGTAGGTCTTGCGATTTTGATCTTTATTGGCAAAGAGGGTATGCCACAAACAGATCAGGGACAGTTTTCCATTCGTGCTGAGTTCCCTGTAGGAACGAGGCGGGAGTATGTGGATACTATTACCAAAGAGATGGAAAAAGTGCTCCTCGAAACCCTGGGCAAAAACCTCAAAGCGATGCAGGTTCAGATTGGTGCAGGAGGACTTATGGGTTTAGGTGGTGGAAACGAATACACTGTAAACTTCCGGATCTCACTTATCTCACCCAAGAAGCGTGTAAAAGGGATTAACAAGATTATCGAAGAATCCCGAATAGCTCTGAAACCCTTTCCTGCGAAGATCTCGGTTCAAAACAGTGGAGGGTTTATGATGGGAGGAGGGTCGGCTCTCTCCATCGAGGTTCAGGGGGATGATCTGGAACAGAGTGAAAAACTCGTTAACCGTATCATCAAGCTCGCCGAGGATGTACCAGAGATACGCAATGTCTCAGCCAACCGAAGTGATTCCCTTCCTGAGATTGTGCTTCGTATCAATCGTGTGGCTGCGTCAAAACTCGGGTTTAATTCGTTTACGCTGGCACAAACGATCAAGACAGCCTTTGGCGGAAAGACGGCAACCCGCATGTCTACCGAGGGTGGGGATATGGATGTGATTGTCCAGCTTGAGGAACAGTCTCGATCCTCGGTGGATGATATCTATAGCCTCCAAATACCCTCTCCTGTGGGGCGTCTTGTGCCTCTTGCATCTCTGCTTGACCAGTCCAAGACGACAGGACCAACAGCTATCAATAGAAAGAACAACCGCCGAACAGTGACAATCTCCATGGACTATTACGGCAAAAGCCTCAATCAGGTGATATCAAGTCTTCAAACCCGAATCAAGAAGGAGGTTTTTGTTCCCCGTGGATTTTCGATCTCCTATGGTGGTTCGTTCAAGGATATGCAGGAGTCGTTTAAACAGCTTACGCTTGCGCTTCTTCTTGCTATCTTTCTGGTTTATGCGGTGATGGCTTCTCAGTTTGAGTCGCTCTGGGCTCCGTTTGTGATCTTGTTTACAGTGCCGTTTGGGTTCGTTGGGTCGCTTATACTTCTCTTTATCACAGGCAAGACATTGAATACGATCTCTTTCCTTGGATTTGTGATTTTGGTGGGGATTGTGGTCAATAATGGGATCATTCTCATCGACCATATGAATAACCAGATGAAAGCAGGCAAAAAACCCGATGAGGCTGCTCTTGAGAGTGGTGTTCGGCGTATTCGCCCTATCATGATGACCACGCTTACCACGATCCTTGGGTTGATCCCTCTTGCTCTGGGTTTAGGAGAGGGGTCTGAGCTTTATATTCCCCTTGCTGTGTCTATTCTGGGTGGGTTGACACTTTCTACGGTGATTACGTTGGTGGTGATTCCCACGGTGTATGCTGCCCTGCGGAACAGGATCCCCATCAAACTTCACGAAGATTAAGTCTCTCTCTACAGTGCCGTCCTTTGGGACGGCTCTTTTTTTTCCACGTTATAGGTATCGAGATCTTTGCACGAATCACCGCCTCTCAAACTCTGGACAGGGTACGGCTATGTCTTTTTTGCAGTTTTGTGGAGCGAAGGAAGACTGTAAAA